>JAABUO010000126.1_pt1 | contig 208986 bp, 172 predicted proteins | sample 5559291 | NCBI WGS metagenome assembly JAABUO01 (sample SAMN10711878, study PRJNA513372) | rock metagenome | isolation source: Antarctica rocks | place: Antarctica: Victoria Land, Finger Mt sud
CGAAACTTTAATAAGTTTATCAATTTAAAAGAAAGAGAGCGAGATAGAAGAGAAGAGAAAATCTAACATAATTCGACTTAATTTAACATAGTTCGACGATCTCTTTCTATTAATAAGTGAATATAAGTTAAAATAATCGAATTCTTTAAAGACTTTATTAATTCACAATTTTTTAGACGTTTTTATTTATTATTAAGATTAAAGTTTTACGTAGACGCGCGATCATAACAAGACTTAAACAAGATTCAAGAGAATAAGAATGTAACATTTTAACATAATTTAACAATGTTTAAACACAATTTATCGATCTTTTTCTTTTCTTAAAGATTTCGTCGAAGTCACAACTTTTTAAACGTTCTTTTCTATTATATCTTTCTAATTTACTTCATTTTTTTTTTTAAATTTTTTGCTTTCTTCTTTTTAAAGTTACAATCGACATCAAATATGCTAAGTACATCGTCAAATTCGTTTTTAAAAAATAAGTTAAAATGAATAAAGCGATAAAAGTCTAAGATATTATCGCTAACTATTTTTTCGTTCTTTATTAATACAATTAAAATCTCGCGTAGACGTGCGATCGTAACGAAGAAATAACTCGCGAGAATAAAAATGTGACATTCTAACTTAGTTTAATTGCGTTTTAACATTGTCTTACGATTTATCTTTTCTTCTAAAAACGTCATCGAAGTTACGATCTTTTAAATGTTTTCTTCTATTACATCTTTTTAACTTACGCTCTTCTTTTCTTCTTTTAAATCTTTTGTTTTTTATTTTCTTTTTGTTAAAGTTACAATTGACATCAAATACATTAAGTACATCGTTAAATGCAAACTTAAGAAATAAACTACAATGAAAAAAGCGATAAAAGCTAGAATCTTATCGTCAAATATCGCTTCATTCTTTATTATTAAAATCGAAATTCTACATAAGCGTACAATTGTAACAAAGAACGAGATCGTAACTCGTAATTTATTCATATGCATAAAGAAATACTATACAACATATTAAATGCATAAAGAAAGTTAAAGTGAGTCTATAAATTATATGTGTAAAACATAAATAAATACGTAAGAATTATAAGCAAAAGAATGTAAACGAAGAATATTTTAAGATAATTAATTTGCAAAGATTGTAAAACTATTAAAGTAACTATAGCTTAACGTTTGTTCAATAAAGAGATAATCTTCATTAGATAATTTATGTCTTTTAGATTCAACACGTTTGTCTTATTGACTCGCTAATTGTTTCGTAAGCAAAGAGTTAATAAGATCAAAATTAAGTATGTAATCTTTGCGATCAAGATAACATCGTTAATTAGACTAATCTTGTCTAGCTTCGACTTATTTTAAATTTAAGAAAAACTTTATCTTTAATAATTTATCGTCTTTTGATGCGATTAAAGCAACATATCTTGTTATTAAGTTTAAATATCTTAGCAATTCTTTTTATAATTATCGAAAATTTCTTTGTAAACAAATACAAAAATAACTAAAAAAAATATGTACAAACGCAAGTGTTTGTCTTGTTTGTGAAGAATTATATTTTTTGCTTATATATAACAACACTTAAAAGCATGCTTTATACTATTGAACAAACGAATTTGTCGAAAACTTCTAAAAGAAGCACTAAGTTAAATTGATTTAAACGATGACAATACAAATTTAGAATCTTTTGTAGAAGTAAAACAAGCAACAATAGATTAATTCGAAATAACAAAATTAGTTAATTAATTCTATGTGTTCTTGAGAAACGTAAAGAACGATTATTCAAAACTTACAATTTAAATGCTTTTAACTTTTTAAATTAAGTTAAAGACGAACAATGCTATATCTTTAATGCGACTTTCTAGCACAACAATCTTATTGTCAAAGCGCAACTTTTGTTAATTGCGAGAAGATTTTAAGTTTGTTATTTAAAAAAATGATAACAATAGCGATCTTAAAGAATTAAAGAAAAATAATATTTAAATAAATAAAAAGAAGACTAAAGTTAAAAACTCGAAAAAGCAACTAGAAACGAAGTCTACAACAATAAGAACAACTATATAAGTTAATATTTACAAAAAGATAATTAAGTATTTAGCGAGACGTTTGATTATTAATGTATTTAAATTGTTGCAATCTTCTCTTAACTTAACGAACGAAAAAATGTATTAATTGTTTAATGATTAAATTAATTATGTTATGATTCATTAATTGTTGCAATCTAAATGCATAGCTAACAATATAAATAGATTCTTTAGCAACGTTAATCTTAAATCATTGCATAATCTCTTAAGCTTTAGAAGCTTAAACGAATGACAAAACAATTAGCATTATGTTTTTTATAAAGATCGCAACGACGTCTAGACACATACTTAATTCGAATTAAATAAAACGATTCGTGCGTCGCAAAATTGATCTTACATAGTTTAACATCAAGAAATAACAAAAACGATCGAATTTCTTATTAATTATTCGACGTTCGCAAACAATCTAATATACTAGTTAGTTCGTCAATGAAACATAATAAGAAAAATTCAAATATATAATAAGTTTTATACGAGAAACTAGTGATAAAAAACTTAATTAAATCTTTCGAATAAAGCAATCGTAATATTTATTATGTTGTTTATTGACAAAATTGTGTTAACTAAAATGTACAACGACAAACAAGTATATTCGATATATATAACAATTAAGAATTTTAACAACAAAACAAGAAGAAATTAAAATAGTTTAAACTTCGTTTAGCTAATTTTTTTTTTAATTGTTAAATTAAAAAATTTAAACATTAAAATCAATATATATTATCGAACGATAAAAAAAAAAATTAAGCGTAAAAGCAAGAAAATTTTTACGAAGTATTTATTCTAATTGATTGTTTGCAATTGTCAAGACTTTTATTATTAAAAAAATGTTTATTCTTTACGTTAACAAATACATTCGACGTGACTATTCTATATTAATTGACATAAATGTCGATTATAAGAAATAGATTCTAATTATTGGCGTTAAAAGCAATTAACATTGCAATATATACACAATTCTATCTATTTAACGCGAAAATATACGTATTAATTAATTTAATCGCATTTACGAAAGCACTTAGACGTAGATTCTTCATTAAATTAAAAATAACGTCTTGAACAAACATTTAAATTAAATGTATTTAATGAAGAACTTTGTTTAAAAGCATCAATTTGTGAACATTTACGATGCAATAATAATAAATATTTTGCATCAACTTTATAGCAACGACATTATAAATTATTTACTTAAATAAATTTGCGAATTTATCGATCATTATGTTTCACAATTTAAGAGAAGTTAGAATAACTTTATTTTCTTAAGAAAAAATGCAACAAATTAGCTTAAGCGACGCTTTTAACTTGTAACGACGTACGTGAAACTTAAATATTTTAATTATTTTAATAAAGTTAAGCAATAAACAAGCAATAAGTAGAAGTCGATTCTACGTTAATTGATTCTCGTGATAATTTTATTACTTACTTTAATTTTATCGCATGCGATACTATGCGTTCGAACGTTTCTAAACTTTGTTATGTTAACACATTATTAAATTTACAACAATAAAACATTGCGCTATATAAATTATGTCTTATATTGTATTGATAAACTAAAGAAGATTTTTTACGAATTTCGAAAAAAAAAAAGAGATTTAATAAATTATTTTAACTTTCTTAAGTATTATGTATTAAGTTATTAAGTCTCGCACATAAAGAAATATAAAACTTCGATTAAATACAATAATTTCGCAAGAAAAACGATGCACAAAGAAATTAAATCACAATATAATCGAATTAATAAGCATTCGAATTATTAAAAACAAATTTTGTATTACAATACTTGAAAAATTAAGATGCAAACAATGAACAATTTGTTACTACATAATGATACGAAAGCGTTTAATCAAATTAATATAACGTTTAATTAAAATGACATTACAATCAATTAAATTAATACGAACGAAAAAATTAAAATTACAAGAATTTCACGATTATAAGAGTTAAAATTGTTTCGTTAAGCGATTAATTCGAACATAAAAAATAAACTTAAAATAATTAATGTAAGTCTTAGACACTAAAGACGCGCTACTAATATTATTAAATGTCTTCAAATTCTCGATTTTATTGAAGCTCTTAATTCGTTTATTCGTTATTAATAAGTTGTAAAAGATTGAGCACAAAAGAAAAGAAAAACGACTTTTAAAAACGAAAACATCTTCTTTTATCGCAAGAAAAATAATTTTTCGTAAGTAAATGACTATTTTGTTTGTATTTATCTCTCTATTATTTATTGAAAACATGTTGTCAAAACAACAAATATTAATAAATAGACTCGCGAAATAGTTCGTTGCTTTCATGTTTAAGACGATAAGAACAACTTAATTTAACAAAATTAAATATAGACTTAAAACTACATGTTTAACGCAAAGAAACAAATAAATAACAAAAGAACAAAACAAAAGATTTTAAATTACATTGAAGAAACATTAATAAAACAATTATTAATTGTGATAACGATTTAAGATTTTAACAACGAACGATACGATCGTAAAGAAAAAGCGATATGTTATTAAGAAACTTTAATAGATGCTTTGCATTAACGCAATAATAATTTTTTTATAACATTTATAAAATAATTAAAGCGAATTGTTCTAGTTAAGAACGTTAATCAAATTAACAAAATTTAGACTTGCGTCAATTTTAAACGTTGTTAATTATTAAACGCAATGCTTATGTTGTTTCGACAAACGAAACAAATAAGAGTTTCTATATTAATAATTTTTGCGATTAAAAAATGTACAATTTGTTATACGACAACAATTAGAAGAATCTTGACATTAAACAAGCTAACAAGATGACAAAAGACATAACAATAAAGATTGCGAAACGAAAACAAAATGTCATTAAAATAATTAAAATCGTAACGACAAGAATTGCGAAGCAAAAATAAGAGACTCAAAGAATTGCCAAAGATATGACGACGAAAATCGCGAGATAAAATGAATTAATAATTAAAAAGAATGCGAATCAAAGTGACGCAATTGTTAAATCAACGAAAAATTCTAAAAGCGTCAAATAAACGATATAACGAAGCAATGTATATAAATTTGATTATTATAGATTGTACGTTGTTGTTTCGATTGCGCTTTGCGACGCTAATTAAAATAAATAAAGCAATACTATTGTTCAAGACTTCGAATGTAAGTTATGTAAGAATTGAATAAATAAATAATACGATGTTAGAATGACGATTAATATAACAATTAGTCGAATTTGTTAAGTGATTAGATTGACGAACAAAATAATGTTCGCTAAACTAATAATAACAATTGTTGAATTCAATATTAGATTTAAACTATAATATAAGTTCGCAAAAAACAATGTAATTTTCTAGTTATTTCTAATAAATAGTTCTTGTATCTAGTGTGTTCGATTATATAGTTTTAATAATTGTTTAGATCTATGTTTATAGATTTGTAGAATCTAAAGAATCTAGAAAATATCTTGACACGCTTAGCTCGATCTGCTTGCCAAAATGCGAATGTATATAAACTAGAGTCTTCGCTTTATACTTTGCAAACAATATTATAAACTTTAGATTTATATTGATTAAAAAAAATTAATAGTAATATAATTGAAATAAATACTAATTTAAATAGAACTAATTTTGAAAGATACAAATATACAATTAGTAAGAATAGAAATTCTAGAAAAGACAACAATAATTCTATTGTTTAATTGTCTTTTACATAATCTTTAATAATTGTTAATAAATATACTATTAATATTATTAATATTATATTTATTATATATTAAGTATAGTTGTCGAATACAATTATTGATAACAATAACAATATAACTTAGATAGTTAAAGAGAATTGCTAGAAATATAAAAGAGAATTGTCTCGAGTTAATCTAGATTGCAATACTAGATTATTAATATATTTGTTACTTAATTACTTGTTGCAATTCTCTTGTACTTATCTTAATAATTTAATTATCTTGTGTTACTCTATGCGCTAATATTATATCCTAATCGAGTAGATTAATATATAATAATTGCTTTGTTTTAATACTATTTCTTGAAACAATATTACTAATAGATTAATTCTATTATTAAAGATACTTATATGAAAAAAACATTTACAATATTATAATTAATATATTCTATAGAACTTACGTATTTATCTTCTTGCTATATCTTTTAGATATTAGCAAAATATACAAAGAATAGTTTACAAATACAACTATAGACTTAAATATACTTATACAAGAAAAAAATAACGTTATTAAAGATTTGATCGATAGAAGGATCTTTGCAACTATAGTTACTTAGAGATATATATTTTGTATTAACAATAGAAAGAATTTAGATTTCTAGTTCTTATAGAGTTTGTTCGAAATTGTAGTTGTAAAGCTTTCTAACACTTAAGACAAAGTAATAGAGTTACTAGATACTATTAGAACGCTATTAAATCTTATTCGAAATAGAGAGAAATATTGTGTGAAGTAGATTTCTATATTGCAATCGAGAGAACGTCAAGTTTTTAATAGTTCTATTATACAAATTATAGTTTTTCGCGCAATTTAATTAAAATTTCTTCTATCTATTTAATTCTTATTCTAATTAGATAGTGTTTAAAGTCTTTAGTATAATTATATTATTTGCATATCTTGTAACTCTCTTCTTGCTATAATATTTACTCTAATTAACAATTAAAGAATTGCAATTATTAATTGTATTAGAATTAATAAAAATATTACTTATATATTGTATCTAGAAAATGTATCTAAACAACAAGTAAATAAAATAAAATATAATATTTATTTGTATATCTTTATTTTTGTCTCTTAATATCAAAGAAATTCTATTAAGTTAATTGACAAAACAATAAAGAATAGTCTTCTTAAATATATTAATCTTTGTCTCATTGTTTATTTTAACAAAATATATCTTTATTTGTATAACAAATTTGACATTATTGTTAGTATCTAGAGAATCGCAAGAATACTTTAAAGAAATAAAGAAATATATAAGAAAATTAATATCTAAATATTCTTGTAATTGTATATTAATAGATGTTTTGCAAATCTTTTATTATACTTTGCAAAAAATTTAGATATAATATAATATCTAACAAGTACATCTATATTAATAAAAGATATATTAATTAATATTTTTGAATAAATTTGTTGTTTACAAAAGAACTAACAATAGAAAATATAAATAGTTATTATAAGATTGCAAAGCAAAGATATATATAATATTTAAATAATTAAAGAGATAATTAATATTGCTTGCATTTACAATTAAAGAATATATTGTCTAAATTATATATTATAACTCGATTATATAAATAATCTTTAATAACTTTATTTGTTATTATATTCTTTTACTTACTATATTAACAATTGACAAAGATTCTAATTTAGTAATTTGTTTAAACAATATCTATGCTTACAAAAGCAAGAAGCTTTAGAAAATATATAATAGTATAGATATTATATCAACGTTCTTTTCTTTATACTTTTGCAATTTTAACTCTATCGAAATCTTCTTTGCAATACTCAAAAGATAAATAAAACAATACAAATAATATGCAAAGAATTACAATTAATTCGCAAAGTTCTTGTAAGAGATTGTTCTAATATAAGAGCAAAGATATAACTTAGGCAAGCTTTTTAGAATATTAGATATAAACTATTTATATTATATCTAAATATTTAAAAGCTAGAAATAAATAGAATACAACAACATTTAATATTAATCTTAAAGAAAAAATAATAAGTACTAAACTAAAGATATTTGTTTAACTACTTGATCTCTTTGCTAGATAAAAATAACAAGTTTATCTTAATTAATATATTTAATACTACAAAAGAGAATAGCAATACTATCGAGTTTAACAAGATACTATTGTTAAAGAAAGCTTTAACAATAATATAAAAATAGAGCTATAGCTAGAAAGTTTAACTCTAAGATAATAAATTCTTCTTGCTTTATATATAACTAGTTATCTAAATAAAAGTTTTGTAATTTGTAATTTTCTAGTTGTTCTTATATCTTTTGCGTCAATTTCTTCTCTTTTATATAATTTAACAAATTATTATTCGAATTCTTGTTCTTATTTGTGTCTCTATATTTTAATATTTTAACTTAAGTTTTGTTCTTATTAATCGACAAAAAGATAGATAATTATAGATAGATTATTAATATTTGCGTTTATATTTGCGTTTCTAATTGTATTTAAGAAGAAAATTTTATTAAAGTTTTATTTATAAGATTCTTCGAAAACAATTGCAATATAATAAGTAAAATATTATTTTAATAAAGTTAAGAAATTTTTATATCTTGTAGATTTATTATTTGTAGATAATATTAGCTTTATCAATTAATAAATAGACAAGAATTAAGATTTTGCAATAACAATAGTAATAAATTAGCAAATATATACTTAAAAATAAGATTTTAACTTTATATATAACTTTGTCTAATATTATATTAATATTAATTTAAGATTTAGTTTTTGCAATATTAGATTTTATATAATTAAACTCTATTAATTTGCAATATTGCTAACAAGTTTTAATTATTAAAAATCTTTCTTTCAATAATACTAAATCTTTTAATAGAGATATTTTTTATTGTTGCAAATATCTTATAGAGACAAACAATAATATAGATAAGAAAATAGAAAATTCAATTTATTATTAATCTCTTATATTAAAACTTCTATTAATTGTCTCTCTATTAAATTATCTAGTTCTTAGATAGTTCTTGTAGAATTTAATCTTGCATATAGAAATAATATTAATCTTAAATAATATATCGATCGATAATTATTATTTAATATTTATTTTCTAACTTTAAACTATTTACAATATAAAGATTTACTTGTTTAGAATATTATTTGTTTTTAATATTGTATTGCAAAGAGCATTACTAGAAGCAAAATCTTTCTTGCAAATAACTTAATTAACAAAGTTTATTATAATAAACTTATCGAAGAATATTCTAATAGAATTGCTTAATAGAGCAATAAGAAGATTGTTATTTGCGTTAAGCAAATATATATAAGTTCTAGATTTATTGCAAGAATATTTTTTATTTATACTACTAGTTGTTTGTTATTTGCAATAACAATTCTTAATATATTTTTATTTAAGATCAAATTTTATTTAATACTCTTATTTATATTTATAAGTTCTAGTCTCTTGCTTGTATTTATCATTCTCTATTATATTTATAAAATATAGATTAAGCATTATTTTAATAAGATTAGTAGTAGAACTAGATATTAAAATAGATATTAATATAGAGATAAAAGTTTTAAAAAATATAAACTTTCTTGCTTTTAATATATTTTTTCTATTATATAAATTGCTATTAAGATTAATTATCTTGTATTAATATTTAACAAATTTAAAAGACTTAGTAAATATATATCGATTAATTGTATATTCTTTAATCTAGTTGTTAATATTCTTTTAATTAAGTTTATAATATTTATTGTTATTTAAATAGTATTTCTCTTTGCTCTTGTTTGTATATTTATAATTCTTATTTCTATATATATTTACAATTTCTTTTATTATTATAATCTTGTTATTTTTAAGTAAGTTTATAGTTTTTGCTTTATAAGTTACCCTAAGGCCTCGATACCTGGATCGATCAAGCCCCACCCCCTTAAGTGTGTTCCAGCAGCCGTATTGAAAGTGGAGCGGATATGTCCAAATCACATCCCCCAAGTCCAGCCCAAGCACGACGGTGTATCGATGAATACTGCCAATGCAGACGCGGTATGGTGTCGGCGTACAGATATTCCCGGCGCAGAAAGGCACCACGTTGCTGATCAGCCGCAGCTCACAAGCTTTCAGAATAGTGGTACCTGCGAGTTGAACGTTCCACATTCTTTCTATCTAGAGGCTCTAAATGCTACGAACCGGTAGGACTAGAGCTAATATGTCGGTAATAAAACATACAATTCCAAAAATTAGCGCTACCAGAGGTAGGTTAAGACGCAGTAACTTGGTTGGATTGACAGGTTCTAGGCGGCTGTGCTTGGACGGCAAGGTTAATACGACGTCCCAAGACACCTGCTAGACTGCAGGAGAGTATTATCGTGTCCAGAGCCCCAAAGCTATGGTGGTCTATTGAGATTAATCTCAGCAAAACGCAAAGACATAAAAGACCGGTGAGGGTTAAGATCATGCAGCCATGCTGTTATCACACAGCTCGTGCCTATTCTTACACCACCTGGTCATAAAACCAATAGAAGGACTGAATACCTTTGTCTTACAGCAAGCTATAGAAGAAAGTCTCACGACTAACTAACCTTTAAGAGAACTTTTGGCTTTTGTATCAAAAGAAAATGTAACTCACCTCTCAAAGAAATTATTTAATTCGATTGAGCAAAGAATTCCTTTATCAGCGAAGAACTCAACAATATTGCCTGCGAGATTGCCGCCTAGCTAACCAGTAATCACAATGCATATATACACATTAACCCTAACGCGTCTATATAGAAGTTGTAGATAGATAATCAATCAAACTTCTTACGAAGCCTAATTGATTAATAGTTACTAGTCGCATAGCATTCCCAAATAGGAAAGACTCGAGTGCTTAATAAAATATAGGAAAGAACTTTTATAATTATCTTGCACTCTATAAAGACTACAATAACCAACAACTTAACAAAATTATATATTGCTCTTGGAATCGACGCTATTAAAAGAATATTCAAGACGAAGTTCATACATAATTAGCGACTAACTGCGCTAAAACAATTAGTCAACAAGATATTATCTTTTCGAGAGAATCTTAGGATAAGAATTTATTCCCGGAAATTTTGATGTAAAAATTATCTAAATTGATAAGAATTCTTTACGTTCTTTATCAAGTATATAGTATGAATAGAAATTACTATATTGACAATTCAAGAAATCAACTTCTTAATTTCAAGATACTAAGATAACTTAAGTAATTCAAGATTAATCTTAAGAGCGTTCGAGAGATAACAAGAAGCTTGTATTTAAGAGATTAAAAAAAATTTAACAAAAAGTATAATTTTAATATTTAAAATGCGCACAAACTCTCGCAATACTTCGATTAAATCTTTGCTTATTACTTGTTTATATTATACTAATTTGTATAATAGAATCGAACAATTTGTAAAATTTCTATATAAGAGTAATATACAAGTAGTGTGATTGTTAAGTCGAGTCGAACACTTTTTTCTTAACTTGATTTACTCTCTTAAGTCTTGTAGAATTAGATCAAGATTAAGATGCAAACTCGACTCTAGAATCGAGTTTTGTTGAGTCAATGTCAAGAATTTAAGCTAACTTCGTCGCGTTAACATTCGCTTATTTTATCTTATCTTATCTATGCGCTAACTCGATTAAGCTAGCGCAAGATCTACGTTAATCGCATATAATTAGCGCGTTACGTAACGTTATATAATTGAGTAAGTCGAGTTAAACATTCGACGCGCATTCTTCGCTCGTTCTATCTTGTTAAGCTAGGAAATTTGTCTAATTCTAGAGTTAAGATTGAGCGAATTAATTCAATTAAATTGAAACTTAATCTAACAATTATACTATATATAAGCAAAAGTATCTTTTATAGTTGCGCAATTAATTGCGTATAATTAATTGCGCATAATTAATTGCGCATAATTAATTGCGCATAATAAATAATGATTGCAAATTGTGTTTAACAAGTCTTAACAACACAAGTAATATTCAAGTAATACTTAATATATTTCTTAAATTTTTGATAATATCTAAGATTAGCTCAAGATTATCTAGATCTACTAATATAGCTTTAGAGCTAAGATATCGACACAACAATTCTAGAAGTCTTGAGTTGCTAATAAAATTTCTAGAGAATTATTTTAAATTGTTAATATAATTTAAAGTATCTAGATTTCAAGTCTATATAAATTGTATCTATTGCGTATATAAAAAGTCTATTTAAGATTAAGAAAACCATCTAAATTCTCTTGTTTTTAATCTTAAAATTGTTAAGAACAAGATCTTTTATTAATAATTTAAAGTAATTCTCTAGAGACTCTATTAGCAATTCGAGACTCTTAGAATTGTTGTATCAATATTTTAGTTCTAAAGTTATATTAGTAGATCTAGATAATCTTAAATTAATCTCGAGTATTATTAAAAATTTAAGAGATATATTAAGTGTTATTTGAATATTACTTGTATTGTTAAGATTTATTAAGCGCAATTTGCAAGTACTACTTATTATGCGCAATTAATTATATATAATTAATTACACGCAATTAATTGCGCAAACTATAGAAGATGCTTCTATCTATATATTACTTTTGCGTAGAAATCTTACAAATTGTTCGATTTTGTAATATAAATTACTATAGTATAAGTAAGTAATAAGCAAAGATTTTAATTAAAGTATTGCAAAAGTTTGTATATATCTCGAATATCAAAATTATACTTTTTGTTAAGCTTTTTTCAATTTTTCAAATACAAGCTTTTTGTTGTTTCTCGAACGTTCTTAAGATTGATTTCGAGTTACTTAGATTATCTTAGCATCTTAAAATTAAGAAGCTAGTTTCTCGAATTGTTAATATTTTCTTAGTTGTCTCTTAACTCTTATACAACTACAAATTAATATTAAATTAGAATCTCTCGCAACGCGTATTTAATAAGCATCTAATATATCTTCGAGAGAGTTATTTGCTTGCAAGAAAATTGCTCAAATCTTATTATTTCTAGTTCTTAAACAATTGAGAATAAGATCTTTTCTATAATCTTCTTCGATTTTCTTCTAGCTTGCAATCTATAGTTTCGAAACTTTTCTTAATTGCGTTGCAAACACTTTTAAAGTTAATTCTTTTACAATTCTTTTTATCTTTATTGTTGTTATTGTAGTCTTTAAAGAGTTTCTCTAAGTTCTAGTATAGATAGTCTTAATAATAATATAATGTTTAAAGTAGAACTTTTCATCTTTGTTACTTTAGTTCTTATATTAAATATAATTATATTAATTGTTTAATAAGACTATAAAAGAGTTAATTTCGAAATTTATAATTTACTTCTTAAAGAGATTAATAATTGTCTATATCTAGCAATTTAGAAAATAGTTTAACAACAAGAGAAAGAAGAATGATTAACACATTGTTGCAAATAACAAAATAGTTTATTTCGAGAATAATACAAAGAATATAAAGATTATAAATAAGAAGAATAAAAAGAACAATTAAAATTAAGAATTAATAGATATAAATATATTCTTTGTTATTAAGTTAAGAAGCTTTTGTCTCTTTATAGAGATAAACTTAAAGATAATCTTATTGTTTAGAAAGTCTTCTAATTTTATTTTTATTTTTGTTATTTACTTATGTTGTTTATTAAAGTTATTAAAAATTAAGTTTAATAACAAGATATTTAAACTAAGTACTTGTTGTCTTAGTAGCAATATTGCTAGTCTAATCTATATATTAATATCGCAATCTTTGTTCTTTAGAAAGATAGCAATATTAATAACAAAGACAAGATATAAAGAATACTTAAAGATTTTATAATATTAAAAAGAATATATAGAATATTAATTATAAAGAATTACAAAGTCTTGTAGAAAGACAATATATATATAGTTTAAAAGCTTCAAAAATTGCTTTATAATAATATTGTTAATCTTCTACTATAGTTAGTAATCTAGCTTTGAAAAGATTATTTAAACAAACTTTTTTAAAGATTTTATTTGCGCTCTTGTAATAAAATAAGTATTTGTATACTTTAATAGAAAGTCTACTATATTATGCATAAATTAACAAGATAAAAAGATAAAAAGATAAGATAGTTCTTGTATATAGAATTGTTAGTCTATTGCTCTTGTTGCTAAATTTGATCGATATTTATATCTAGTTTTTCGATCTCTTATGCTTTAAAGTCTTGTCTAGTATATTTTTTTTTTAAAATCTTAATATTTAAAGCACTATAGATTTTGTTAATCTAATTAGATTAATTATTAATTTAATTTTCGATTTCAAATTCTAAATTTTAATTCGAATTAACAATTTAACTTTAGAAATCGAATTAAAAATTAATTTAATTTTAATTATTTTAAAATTAAATTAAATTAAATTAAGTTAATTTTTAATTTAAAAATTAAAATCGAATTAAATTGTTAAAAATATTAAGAATACTAAAAATAGTATAAATTTGGTTTGAATTTAGATTTTTTTAATTGTTTTCTAAATAATACACAATAGTAATATATAATATAAAAACAATCTAATATATTTATTAATTAATTTAAATAAATTAATTATTTCTATTAAATTATCAATTAATTGTTACTAAAAACAATAAAATTTACTAAAAATAATATATTGGCAATTCGGGGAAGGGACTTCTGTAACACAATAACTCTACTAAGTTGATATCGACCAAAGAGAGTCTTGTAACATTTAGCGCTAGCCTATTAGAGTAATCTAAAAAACTTCCTAGAATTTAGATTGTTTTGTAATTTTTCTGAATTTTTTAGCCTAATTGAATTAGTATTACGTATAGAATTAATATTTGAAAACAAAAAAAATTCTAAAAAAAATTGTTTTCAAATATTAATCCTATTCGTAATACTAACTCGATTAGGCTAAAAACTTCAGAAAAATTACAAAACAATCTAAATTCTAGGAAAAATTTCAAATTACTCTAATAGGCTAGCGCTAGATGCTACGAGGCTCTCTTGAATCGATATCAACTTAGTAAAGCTATTGTATTATAGAGATCGCTTCCCCAAATTACCAATATAGTCTTAACAATTCAATTCGATTTTTCGATTTAACTTTCGATTTAACTTTTGAAATCGAATTAAATTATTAATTTTAACTTTAGAAATTAAATTGTTAAGACTTTTAATTCGATTTAAATCGAATTATTAAGATTCAATTTAATTTCTTAAATCGAACTCGATTTCTTAAATTAACGCAATTAGTTTAAAGCTAATCTTGTTGCGTAGAATTTGAAATCTCTTTAATAATATATTAAAGAGAGTTTAAAAAAGATAAGCAAAATCTTTAAGAATTAAAAGCAACAACAAGATATAAATTAGCAATAATGCTATTTAATTATATATAATTTGTAAACTTAATAGATAGCTCTATTACAATGGTTGTCTAAAGTTATAATAGTAATTAAAGTAATATTGTAGATATAATATAATTATTTCGAAATTGCGCTCTTAAGTGCAAAATTTTTGATAGAAGTTATTGTTAAAATTTTCTTACAACTTAAAAAATTATCACTTATAAAATAGTTATTTCGACAACAAGATTTACAACAACAAGACTTTAAAATAGTAGTATGCGCTTTTGTAAAATAGTAGATATATATTGAAGCTATAAGAAGTAAAGAAATAAAACAATATAAGTATAAAATATAGCAATACAAGAAGAGATAAAAAAGTCCTCTTTAAGCAATCGAAAACAATATTTAAAAGCTCTAAATATATTTGTTTCGAAACTTTAAATCAATTAATAGATAGCATTTACTTATGAAGTAATATTTAAGTATTGTACTAGTTCTTGTTAATTTTAAAAGAGAAGAATTTCTTGTTAAATTGCTTTTATTGTTATACAAAGTAATTAATTATTATACTAAAGATATAAAGTTATGTATTTCGATATTTTAATAGTTTCTAGTATTTGATTCGATTGTGCTAATTAATCTTGCTATTGTTTATAATATAAAGAAGATATAGAATTAACATTAAATTTTTGTTGTCGAAATATAATAGTTGCAAATTAGAAAGCTTTGCACGTTAATATAATTTCTCTTGCAAAAGAAGAAAATAATCTAAAAGAAAGTTTAAATTGCTTCGAAAAAATAAGTGGAAAATAAAATACTTAATATTTGCAAAATATTGTTAAAAGAAGTCGAATATTTGTTCTAGTTTCTTTAAATTATAGTTATTAACAATAATTTCTTTATTGCAATTCTTGTAATAATCTTTAGTTTTTTAATGCTAGATAATTTGCTAAACTTTTATTAGATTATAATTTTAAAGCGTTGCGTTATTAGAATTAAGATAATAATTAAAGACTTTAACAACTTGATAGTAATAGAGATTTATTAATCTTGTTTTGTAGTATTAAATACTTTAATACTTTAACATTTACAATAGCATATTCTTATCAATATTGTTCGATAGATTAATTGTTAAATCGAGTTTCGATTCCAACTTTAGAAATTAACTCGACTTAACAATTTCAATATTAGAAATCAACTTTAAACTCGATTCGATTTCTATTATTTTGAAATCGACTTAATTCGACTCGACTCGATTTTCGATTTTAATATTAGAAATCGAATGAAATTGTCAAGAAACCAAAAATAACATTATTATATTAAGATTTTCTATTTTTAAATATTTGTTATTATAATTTTGAATTTTTCGCCAAAGTATTAAGTAGTATGCTTCGACACAAAAGCTACGCTTGCTTGTATTATCTCAAAACAACTTGTTTAAACTAGTTGTTGCTTGCATTACTCTTTTCCATTATTTTTTTGTTCTCGAGTTACTTTCTCAAATTATTAAAGAAAATTGTTATACTATATTTGTATTCTTGTTTGCAAAATATCGAACTCTTTAAAAGCTTTAAGTCAATTACTGTCTTCAAACGAAGAAAATTCTAGCAAATCTATCTCTTGCGACTTGCTATCTAGTAGCTTATATCTTAATTAATTTGCGAGTTAATCTAATTAAAGTTTTCTTACTTTTGCTTTTGATAATAGAAAAAGAATTCTTCGCGAGATATTAAACAAGATATTTATTAATTATCTACTACTTGTTTTAAGAGAGAAAAACAAATATATTAAATAAAGTTTAAATACTAATACTTAATTTCAAGCATAGTAATTACAAACAACTATTAACAACAATATCTTAAACAAAATCTAATCAAGACTTGTTAATTTATATTAAGCAAAAAAGATTAATGTAGAAGCATAATTCGAGCTCTAAAACAAATATATTTAAATAGCTTTAATTGTAAATAATATTTCAAAAATTGTGTGCAAAAGTTATTATAAAATTTTGAATTATTCTATTGCTTACAATTATTTAAGTATATCGAATATAAAGATTTTATTTAAAACAAAAACAATCTTAATTGTAAATTGCAATTGATTTAATCTTTAATTGCGTAAGTTACAAATAATTAAAAAGATTAGCTATGCAAAACTTTCGTAAATTTAAATTTGTTTTTTTAAACTATCGACAATCTTAACTTTCGAAAGCTATTAGAAATGCTTTGCTTAGATTTAATACTTTTAAGTTGCACAAAACTATTTAAGATAATTCTCTCGAAATACAATTAAATTTGTAAGAAAATCAAGATAGATCTCAAGAATATTTAACGTGTCTCTATTGCTTTAGATATATAATTTAGTTCTTAAAGAATTATTTATTTAAAAGTATTAATATATTAAATAGATATTGCATTTCAATTTCGCAAATATCTTATTAAATTTACTTCTCTTAATATCGAGTATATAGATTGTTAATTAATATTGAAGCTTATAAAGATTTTAAAGTTTTTCGAGATTAAAGACAAACTTCTTAAGATTGTTATTAATAACGCAAGTAATAACAATATATATAAGAACAAACTCGAAAAGATCTTAAATTAATAAGAGTTTTAATAGAATAAACAACAAAACTCTATATCTTGTTTAACTTATATTATTAATCTTGTAACTTAAAATTTTATTTCAACTATAGAATCGAAAGCAACAAATAACAATGTTGTTGTGCAATTAAAAAATAAACAACTTTAAGATATTACAAGAAGTATAAACTTGTCTAATATAATTAAAAAGATATTTAAATTTGTAATAATGCAAAGAGATAATATATATTCTAATTCTATTAGATTTGCGCTCTTATAATTATTATTAATAACTTAGTCTAACGTTTGCTTCGATTTAGAGTTTTTTAAGAGAAAATCGATAAAAAGTTACAAAAATAGTATAGAATATTTGTATTTGTTAGAACTTTATCTATCTTATACTTTATCAAGTATATTAATTACGCAATTTTGTTAATTTTTAAGTAAAGAAATATTTTTAAGATTTAAAGATTTAACAAATTAAACTTAACAAAAGCGAGTAAAACTTAGTTTTGCTTGTTTACAATATGCTAAATTTCTTCTACAAATATATTCTTATAGTTTTGCAAACAATTAATACAAATATTTATTTAGAATTTCGAGTATTTAATACGATATTTAATTATCTTAAATATCTAAAGAAGATAATAAGAGTTAATATTTATTGTTTAACAAATATTGTAATTAAGATTTGCAATAAAGTTGCGACAAAACTTGCAAAATACTATTCGAGAACAAAAGAATTAGACAATATATTATACAATTTTGTTAATATTCTAGATTTTATAAAAAAAATTAATCTTTATAAGTTGTAAGATAAGAGAGAAAACAATAATATTGTTAATTACAAGAACAAATATAAGATAGAATTTAAGAATTATTTTCGATATTATTATAATTCGATTACTAATTTAAAAGCAAAAGCGCAAAGAATAAATATTGCTAGAGAGATAATACAATATAATAATGCATATAATCTTTTACTAATATTAATATAGTCTATTGTAATTATTACAAGATTCTTACTTTAACAATTTTAACAATCTTGTTCGATACAAAATAAAGACAATCGATATCTTTGCTTCGATATTGTAAAGAATAAATATTTAATCTAAAAATATTAAAGAGATAATGCGTTAAACTTTTTAAAACTAACGCAAATAATTTAAGATATACTTTTATATTTAGTGTTATCGATAGATATTAAACAAACTTTTAATCTTACTTGAAGAATATATTAATAAAATCGATCTTAAATAAGTTTGCAAATTGTCGAACAAATTATAATAATTAAGTACTTTAACTGTACTATAGATTTAAATATAAAAGAGATTATTCTCAAATTGTAAAATATATATTATAGAGAAAAGAATAACAATTAAGTAATAAATAAAGAAGAAGATTTTTTTATACTAGATTTTAAGATTGCTTTAAATTAGATTTATTAATAGATAAATTAACTTTCGAAGAAGAAATATTTTTAATAATTACAAAAATAATTAGATACTATTAATAATAATGCAAAGAAATAATGCATTTAATAACTTGAATTGCTAGAAAAAATTTATTAATAATAAAATTTCGAAGATTCGATTCTTAGTTAGTGCAATGAATATATTATAATTGTTTAAGAAGAAAAATATAACATTGTTGTAGAATTTCTAGCTAAGAAGATAAAACTACTCTATTAAATGCTTAATAAAATTCAAATTCTTCAACTAAATTGTTATACGCTTAGCGTAAATTATTGCAAGATTCGAATCTATACTACGTAGAATATTAATTACAACTCTATTATTATAATAATAATGCAAAAAGATAATGCACTTACTAAAAAGAAAGATATATATAAATATCTTAGTTGCTTTCTAAAGTATTGTTAAAGTTAAACTCTAAATACAATAGTTGTTCTTTTATAGTTAAAATTGTTAATCTTATTATGCAAAACTTTGCAAATTAGATACTAAAATAAAAGTCGAGAAATAAGAAAGTTAATTAACTTTTAATATTTTTTAATCTTATAAAGAGCAACAATATCAAGCTTTTATTTTTGTTCTTGCTATTGCAAAATATTAATATATTAGTCAAAAATATATTATTTGTTTGTATTATCTTAACTATATTAGCATTTCTAATACTTTTTCTTTTAATACTTTTTTTTTCTTAAGATTTTTCTTTGTTTGTACTTATTCTATTATAATTAAATTAAGAAATTAGCTTATCGCAAAAAGATTTAGTAATATTTCGACAATTTAGCAAATCGAATGTATTAGTTTTAAGAAAAATATTTCGCATTATTTGTATATATTTTTTGTCTACTTTGTATAAGTTATTAATAAAGTTAATAATTTTAACAATATTAATTGAAAGAAATTTATATAAATGTAACTAAAAGATAGAAAATTTAAAAGCAATTGCAAAGAAGTTATAGTAAAATAAACAATAATTTGAATAACAATTACTAGTGCAAACGCGTTAAAAATTGCGTAATAAGAAAGACTTCAATTAACAATTAACAATAAAAGTAAGTAAAATTAATAATAAGAAAGTTAACAAATATAAACGCGTATAATATGTTAACAAAATCAAGTATATATTAATATAAAGAATTAATAATCTTAGATTAACAAAAGTTTAAAGTAAGTATTAGTAAATAAATATTAATTTTAACTCTAATATATATATTTCTTACTTTGTTTTAATAAAACTACTTGTTAACATATTATTTACAATTCTATTAATTTTTTCGGATTTTCTACTCTTTGAATCTTGTCGTACTCACTAGATATTGTAAAAAACTTCTAAGCTACTATATAATTGTATTATCTCTATATATTACTTGTAGAATAAACTAAATATACGCACAAATAATAGAAGCGCTATTAACAAACTTAAAAACTATTGCAAGTCAAAATTGCGCAAAAGACTAAAATAATAATTGCAAGAAATTGTATAAAAAGCAAAGCAACAATTAAAAAGTTATCTTAATACAAATTAAGAAGCTTTGTAAAATATCTATATAAAAGAAAGTTGCGAAGTTAGATTATAAGATTATAGAAGACAATATTAGAGAGAAAGTTAAGAAGTATCGAATTAATAAAGAAATTTATAATAATATATCTAAGTAATGCAATTAAGCACATAATGCTAGCAACTTAATAGTAGAATGTCTCGAAAACAAGTTAAGATAGAAAACAAAGAAGAAATTTGCAACTAAAAAAGCAGATTAACTTAAAATTATCGAAAAAGTATAAACGTTGCGTAGAAATACAAATGTAGTAATAAGATTCTTTTCTAAGAAGATATGTATTATCTAAATATATTATCTGTATTTTATATCTAAGCTAATTAATATTATAGTTAAACGTCGACAACAAGCTTAATATTAATAAAAGCTTTTTAATCTATATAAAATCAATTGTAAATTATTTAACAACAAATTATTTATTATAATTATTTAAATAACTTAAAAAGAGCTAATAATAACAATTCTATAGAATTGTTTAATATCTTTGTTAAAGAATTTGCATTCTTAAACAATATAAAGAAGAGAAAGATTTCAAATTCTATTACTATTAAGATAAAGAATTTCAATAACATTGTTAAAAAAAAAAAAATAAGCAAGAGACTTAATATAGAACTTAAGATAATATAAAAGAGTTAAGTTATAACTACTATAAAGCAACAAATAATAATAATAATAATAGCAAAGAGAATAATAAAAGCAAGAAAGATAAAGACAATAACAATAAAATTATTAAGAATAATAACAATAAAAATAACAACAAGATAAAAAATACCTTAAATTAGACTCTTTAAGATAATAGTAAAGCAATTAAGACTATTGAAATTTTAAACTCATAACTTTACATATATAACTTAGAGAGTCTACTATTATACATTACTATTATAATATATTATCTTTTTGCATTACTATATTGTATTATTAAGTTATAATTAAACAATTTAAGTAAAGTATAAAACTAAGATTTTAAATCTATTAAATCTAATTTATATTTATACTAATATTTTAACAATTTGAGTCAATTTTTCGAATAATGTATTTGACTTTTTAAAGAATTATATTATTGCTTTAGAGTTATTAGTTCTCTAGATATTTTGAAATAAAGTATACTTAAATATTAAAATCTCGATAGCTCAATAATAGAGCGTTTTAACTTTTAATAATAGTAATACAATATTTATAATAATGTTATTAAGAGCATTACTATACTCTTGTTAACTTCTCGTAAATATTGTGTTATTGTTATTGCAAATTGAAAGATTAAGAGTTTAAATTCTTCTCAAGATACAATTAATTTTTTTTTTTATAATTTTTGACAAAATTATGTAGAACAAAGTTGTCGAACTCTTTAACTAAAAAAGTTAAGTTAATAATTTAACTCTAGTTATCTAGATAGTTCGAATGCATTATTATAATGCATTACTAGATAATTTTATATCGAAAAATTATAGAATAAAATATAATTTTCTACTATTTATTTTAGAATTTCTTTATACTAATACTAAGTCTTAGCAATTTAAATCGATTTTTTAAGTTAAGTTTTAATTTCAAGTATAGAAATTGATTCGAATTGTTAATTTCAACTTTAGAAATCGAATTGTCAAGACTTTCGAATCAAATTAATACAAATTGTCAAGATTCGAGTCAAGTACTTAACTCGAACTTGATAATTCGACCCGACGCGATCAATCTATTGTTCGACAAAAAGAAATTCTCTTTTTGTGTTTCTATTAAGAATAAACTCTTTTTTTGCTTACGTTTCTTAAAACTATTTTGAGCAAATAATTAACAATCTTCTTTGCTAGAAATTAAATTAGCTTTGTCTTATGCACAGAATTATTGTTGTCGAAACTATAGATTAAATATTAAGCTTGCTACTTTTTTTTAACGTATAAGTAGATTTTTGTAATATTTTAAGAGCAATAAATTTGTACAAGAGCAAGAGCAACTTGCTAAGCTTAAAAATTTGTTGTATTATTGTTCAAGTTAATCTATATACAATCAACAATTATTGTAGTAAAGAATCGACTTGATTTGTAGACTAATTAAGATTGTAAATGTAGATAAAATAGTGCAAGTATAAGGAGGTGAAAATCGGAGATGCGAAAGAGAAGGCGAAATTTTTATGCGAATAGTAGTAATTCTAAAATTAACTCTAGATTTCTAGCATCAAATGTTGCTTACTAAGCATAATACAAGCTCTATATAGGATATCTATGTAAATTAGATGCAAATTAGTCGTCCCGGGATATCTGTGAGATATCTGAAAATTTTGGTGGGGAGGATCGCAAATATCGGTGATATTCCCGAGTCAGTCGTGGTCATCGGTCAGCCGCACCTCGGACACCAGGGAGGTACGTGGCTTTACTAGTAAATCGCCACCAATATTGAGGTATTATCCCGCTGCCTCGTTGTCCGCGCTAGGCCCAATCAGGATAGTGGAGTGACTCCGTGTTTAGGCGAGGTCATGTGACGCTCCTCGACGGTGGGAGGCAAGACCTCGTCAAGGTCTGATGCCTGCAGAATTGCAGACGACTCAACAACAAGGATGGCAGATGGTGGAAAGACGCAGACAGCACTGTTCAACATGCGGTGGTGTTAACCACACTTGGAGGACGTGTAGACGGCCTCACAATTGAGGTAGGCGACGGCGGTGGCGAGGTCAGAGGCAGAAAGCAATGTAGGCGGCCAAAGGGGGTGATCTGGCGGGGGTGCGCCATAGATTAGGTGGAATTTACTAGTAAATGCAGGATTGCGCTTCCAAGGGCAATACGTGATTCCGTCGGGCCGTTGGTTATTGTAGTCTTTACAGGGTGCGGGATGGTTATGGAAGTCCTTTTCTGAATGAAATAATCAATCAATCAATCAATCAATCATGCTAGAGTCCTACTGCAAATTCGCCCTCCAACCAAAGAAACTACAATCAAGACATCATCTACCTGTGTCGACACTTTGCTCAATCTGCGTGCGAACAGCCTCAGAGCGACGGCAAAATACGCGGAGACAGAGTATGTTGCGACAGCACTTGCATACATGTATTTGCGGTTATCGTCGACATGCTGCGACTTCTAGCGGATCGCCGCAAGCAACAGACAAGGGGCGGGTGCCACCTGTGCTACCACTCTGGCGGTGAACTGGGGGCCAATTCTGGAAGGTGTCGAGATGCGAGCGGCTGCAGCATTTGGCGACGGAAAACTATCTTTCCTGTGTATCAATCAGCCATGAATATGTGCACGACAGCTGATTGTTGGCGTATGATAACGGAGAAGAAGCGAAAATGCTCCGGAGCCAGAGCTTGCGCAGCAGTAATTTTTTCGCGTGAGGTAATTGTATCGCAATCTCGATTCCGTAGGAAATTTCTATCATCTCCTTTCCGTGGTTGATCCTGGCCTCAAGGGGCTCTTGCCGTGAATCACAATACAGTGCGCATTTACACAAGATCTACGTTTTGTGAGCTAGCAATAATATTAGGTAGCCCACGAGTCAATTGATCTAACAAAAGCAGCTGGGTTGCGGAAAGCGTTATTAGCCCTATTGTTGTGCAGCTCGATGGGCGGCTCCATTCGACCATGGACTCTAATTTGCCCGGATATATTGCTCATACTGTGGGCGGTAATTTAATGTTGATTTGCTCTGTGCCATAGGTGTCGGGAACTCCCGAAGTAAAAAATATTCCAATCAGATCAATTCTGCTCGGGGAATTGCTACAGCAACGGATCGAGAAAAATAATTGAAATTAAGGGTATGTCGTCGATATAATATCTTAGTTCTGAGCATACCCTGCTGGCTCTTACAGAATGGGTATATTACTACCTACTGGCCACTGACCTGGAAGACTGTAGCCTGGGCTACTCCTGAGACTCATGGACGTGGGGAAAAAGGCAATGCGGGCTACATACCGAGACGTGAGCATCATCCGGCCGAGAACCGTGCGCTGGAGGCTTCTGGCTGAGTCTTTTAGGCTGCAGGCTCCTCCGCCTGCTGCTCCCCAAGCCACTCAATCCCAATCAACTTCCACCGGTACCTGACATTGCGGACATTCGGTCGTATTTCGAATCCCTGCTTGAGCAGGCAATGAAGCCTGGTAGGCAACGCGGTGTCTAAAAATTGAGAATGCCGTAATGGTACTGATAAAGTGCCCTGTTTGGCCGGAAGCGGCGAAGAAGTATTCCTCTCAAGCGCAGGATCACTCAGGAGTTACACTCCGCATTGAGTGGTATCGGAACGTGTTGGCAATGCGTTTGATCTGGAACACGCCATCAATAGATTTTCGAAAGACGCGCGGGTCGTGCTTTGACTGACCTGTGGATCTTTTAGGCGTTGCAAGGCGCAAGGCTCGTGCCAGCGATTTGTGTCTTCAAAGAGATAGTGGTACCCAATAAGCTGAGCTCTGTTTGGCCGTTGATCAGCAAGCGTCCAGCTAGATAAAGCATTCAGGAGGAGTACGAGCGATCGAGGACGCCGGCTGCATTCATTCTCGACTTATCCCAGAATATATAACCCCAGTCTCTGCAACCCTTCCGTCTAGAGTACCCAGGTTCTATGTTGTTCCGGAAGTTCTGACCCCAATGCCATCCGATACTACATTCCGTAAGATCTTCATGAAAGAGAGACTTGTAATTCCTCAGATATAGTGCGCTCTGGTTCGGAGACTCGGACGGCTCAATGCCTTTTTCGAACGCCTTCCCAACCGTGTCGGTCAAATAGCCCCTAATTGCTATGCTATTGGTCAATACGAGATCGGTCGAGCGAGCGCGATCAGCAGTGAAAACTTCGTGGAGAAATGGAAGCCCAAGGGACATCAGATTCTCCATATAGTACTCGTGTTGCCCCTTGCCAGACTCTCCAAACCAGTTCTTATCAGTAAAGGCTTGTGCCGCTTCCGACTGTGGCTGTAGTTGCTCCCCACTTACGAAGTCGTCCTCTATGCGATCGAAGATGCCCCACAATCTGCGTATGATGTAGTCTCTAACGGATACCAATTCCTCAATCTCATCAAGGTCATAGGTGTTAAGAAAATCAACCGCCAGCTGCGAGGCGGTCATCCTGGCTCCATCAACTGTGCATGGGGGCGGGAATAGCTGTCTGAAGGTCTCGGAGCGGAAGAACGCCCTCGCAATCCGTTCCGATTCGATAGTTGACAGTTCACGATGCGCTCCGTCGAAGTTCTGTGCTAAGCTCTGTAGTTCGCCTAGGGAAACGAGATTGGCCAGGGCATCTTTGGCGAAGTCGGCAACAAACCATTCAACACAGGCCCCTAGTTTGATCATTGGTACAGAGATCTCGAGAGACAACACAAGTGCCGTGTAGCCATTGTCCTCCGTGAAAGTTCGCACGAATTTCTCGACATCTTCACGGGAAGGCGGTCTGGGTAGTTTTGAGGCTTTGATGGCATCCCAAGCGTTGGCTGGTGCCCGGCAATTTCTAATGGCCAGCTGGGTTAGATGATATTCCCGACGCGATATGAAGACTTGGTAAAAGCGAGGCGATGCGCGGAGCAGTGAGTACAGCGTGGTGGCACATGGTATATGGCACATTATCAGAGTCTGAGTCTCCGGCTGAAGTAGCTCTAATCGCGATGAAGACTTCATATTGTAGCACGCCTCGAAGACAGCAGAAGGATGAGGCGGTAGAAAATGTGAGTCAACCAGTGATTTATGTCTGAACTCTGAAGTGCTGGTCGCCAAGCCGCCCAGCGGCTAAAATGAATCTATTCCTGAAGCGCCCAAGCGCGGCCGACCAATATAGAGCCACTTCTCAGAACGCTTCGTATGCATCTCTCTAAGCGCTATCTAGGCACCATGAGACAAGTCGTGAAACGCGGCCGTCGCGTTGCTTGTGGGTGAGCGTTTACCAAACCTTGTATATGGGTAACACTGCGCTATTCATGCCTCGCTTTCTTGCGCCAGGTCAGGCCAGCTTCTAGACGCTTATTGTGGCAAATAAAGTAAGGAACTATTAGTCCAGTAGAGCGACAGTGAAACCCCCCAAGCGTGGCTGAATCGATAGCGCTCTTTATCTTTGACCCGCGTCTGTTGTAACAACGGCTGTCTACCATGTTGGATCTTTCAATGGACATGGTGCCCCCAGAATATTATTCAATGACTTTAAGACTCAAACAACTTCTTATTTCTCCTATAGGCAGGAAGTCTCGCGACAGGCGCCGATGAATCTTGGCGCCAGCTACCTCTCCCAGCCCATCAGCTTTCTTCCACTCTGCCATAGCTGGCTGCCACGACAAATATGCGAAGACTCGCCCTACAGCATCCCGAAACAGTAGCTCACAGCGGAAACCATCGAAAAGACGTTGAATGGACACCAGTGCTCGAAGCTGCGACAACAATGATACCGAAATCGAGGCCCCTCTCATACTTGCATAACGGGAAGACTATATAGAGCTTCTCATGTCCGTGAGCAGATAGTTCATCATCAGACATTCAGTGCTTTCCCACCTTTTCTTATCAGAAGTCACAGTTGGATATCTATTTTCCCGTCATTCACAGCATTCCCTACCACCCCTCTCACGATTGAACAGAAATGCCAAGAAGAAGCGACATACCCAGAACCGAGTCTGATCGATTTCATCGCGAGAATCCCCTTCCAACTGACAGAAAACTCTATCTCAGTCGACGCGCCGAGGCATACCCAGAGACCCTGACGGGCTCACATCCGCGAGCAACTCAAGACGCCCACCACAGGTACACGCAGCTGAAGCATCACTGCGACAGGGTACAGGAGACCTACGTCGAAGCCAATACCGAAGAAGAGAAAAGGTTTCAGAGGTTGAGCGAACCCCAGAGAGAATACTATCGAGCCACCAGTGCAAGTATTTTGCCTACAGGGCATTCCCGTCTTGAACCAATGGCACGGAGAGTCGGCGACTCTGAGCTCGCGTAAGTATGATCCAACATCTAATTATTCCATATTAACGACAATATCAGACAAGCTAGATCACGAAGAGACGCCTTCGAACGGCATGATTACATGTATCCTGACATTGACAGCAAGGAAAGGCACTTCGGCTTCGTTCGCGATCACTATCGTGACTCCGCTGAGGGCTATAATAATGCAGACACGCACGTGCGTTATGGATCGTAAGTGAAGGTCCTGGCACCGGGTTGCCTGACGACCTAACATAACCCTTCTAGCGCAAGACCTCCAAGCAGGAAATCGGGATCTTTACGACAATGAGCCAACCCGGGACTACAGCCCATATAGGGAGCCTTATCCTCCACATTTTCCTCCTTCGGAACATTACTCTACCGCTCGAGGCGATGATGAGGAATCAAGCGGCGGTGAATGGTCAAGCGTCAAAAAGCCATCCAAAGCGAGTACGAGCGCAAGACATGCGGCCCGACGTCCCCGCTAAGCAACCATGATCTGGTATGTGTCGAATCTGGAGGTCTTCCCAGCCCCGCTACAAACCCCGATGCCCTATCAGCGCCCCAAGTTGTCACCAGTGCGCAATCGACTCGATCGTTGCTAGAATCGTTATTCCTTATCCCATATGTATGTATTGGGTGGCTGTCTGTCATTTTATATTGTCATCGTTGCTAGAATAGTTATTCCTTATCTCATGTGTATGTATTGGGTGGCCATCTGTCATTTTAGATTGTCATCGTTGCTAGAATCGTCATTTCTTATCTCGTGCGTATGTATTAGGTGGTCGTCTCCCATGTTTATTGTTATAGTCTGCAATTGTCCTGCGCGTCTTTTCTTGCAAGGCGTATATGTATAATTTGCTCGGACAAGCAAGAAGAACATGTCATATAGCTATATCTATTTAGCGTCTGTACCTTACAATTCGAGCTCTTTCTCGTCTTTTAGCACGCTACATCAAACAATATCCTGCCATTATCCCGAAAGACTAGATAATCCCTTATGCGGCAAGCGGTGTCCGCAAGCTTGGGGAAACAGCTTACATGATGCTTCAACGGCTCAACGTGTTCACGGGGAGCGGGTACGGAGCTCTAATTCAAGATCAAGTCTCACCAATGAACATGTTCAGATCTTGAACTGAGAAGCAATTAAATCGTGCCATGCTTTCTGGTAAGCGCAGCTGTGCATTGAGCACTTCCTAACATATAGTGGCAGATCGCTTCTTCTAATCCGCATTGCATCGTAGGAAGTCTTCAGCTCTCAATCCGTTGCATGATTTTAGAGTAAATCCCTGCTTCCCTATGACAGCCGAAAATCATCACCAGACCACCTTAATCTTGCTCCCACCGCCTCTCAATCATCCAGAAATGCTCGCTCGCCCTCCGCGTCGCCACACACCTCCTAATCGCCGGCACCACCTCCCCCACCTCTTCCTCCGCACACATCCCGACAAACCCCGCTTTTCTCCTCCAAAACGCCATCAGCCTCTCCATCTCCTCCCTCTTCTCTTCCCCCACCACTTGCCCCTCCCCCTGCCCCCCTAGCACCTCTCCCAGAAACCCTTCCATACCCTCAACCCTATACCCCTCCCCGCTCCGACCACCCTCTCCCGGTGTAACAAACGCCAAGCGAAACTTCTCCCGATCCTCTCCCTTCACATACCCCTCCCCCCCATCCTTCCTCGGCACCATCCCCTCAAACGGATCATGCTCATTAACCACCACAGCCGCCCACTCCCCCCTCCCCAGCTCCAGCATCGGCACCGGCCAATCCACGCTCACTATCTTCGCCGCCATGCTCGCCGCACTGAACAGCATCTCCGGCAGCGCTCCAATTTGCGTAGCGCCCTCTACCCCCTCCTCCTCTTGTGGCACAGTAGAGCGCGCCGTCGCAAACGCCTCAGCGAGCGTGAAGCCTGTGGACGCGATATCCTGCCAGTCACAGGCTTCTTTGCCTTTCGATGTGCAGGTGAAGAAGTTCGCGAGGCCGGTGATCAGTTTGGTGGGGGGGAGGAGAGTGTCGTGGAGGGGGAAGACGGCGGCGTGGATCTTGTCTTCGGTGTCGTTGAGGTCTGTGGCGGGCTGGGCGCGGGGCCAGTCGATAGTGACGCCATCGCTTTTTCGGAGGTTGGGGTTGGCGCCGAATTGCAGGACGCGGGCCCAGAGGAGGTGTTTGATGGGATTGGGGTGGAAGGGAGGGGAGGGGTGGAAGGGAGGGGAGATGATGTTGGTTGTGAGGGTGCTGTATTTGAGGCGGTCGTCTAGGGGGCCGCGGAGGAGTGAGGTGTTGTAGATGTTTTTGAGGGGGAGGTTTGGGTTGCTGAGGATGGTGTTGAGGCAGGTGAGGGTTATCTGGGGCATTTCTAGGAGATAGAGCGTCTCTAACCGGGACTCAACAGCGAGGGTTTTGGCTAGGTCGACCTCGGAGAGCTGACGCAGATGAGAAAGATCGAGGGATCGGATGGCCTTATCTTTGAGAAGCTTGGTCGCTGCTTCGACAATGTGCTCTGCTGCTAGGCTGCGAAAGGGGCTGAAATCGACCACAGCTTCGTCAGCGAAAGCGGCTTCTATGATCGTGGCCATGGCAGGGGACGAGGATAATTCATCTGCCTCAGCGAGGGATTTGAGCTTGCTTCTCAACCTCGGCGTGAAGTCGGGTAGCTTCTGGGCTTCGGCGATGGTGCTGAGGTCAGGATCCCCATCTCTCCTGATCGAATTTATGGCTTGATCTATCGCACTGTCGGGAAGGGACAGACGGCCTAGCTGCTTTCGATCGACTCCTTCGCTTGTAGGTGAGGTGGAAGCATCTTCATCGCTGGGGACCAATGTGGACCAAGTCTCCTCCAAGGCCAATGCATCAATGAGCTCGTAGAACTCGACCTGCTTGACGAGTTCATCGTACCGAAGTCGGGTGTGATCATCCAATTTCTTTCTCTCGCGAGAGCTGACATATCGCGAAAGGTACTTGCTTGCTTTCAACGGCCCTCTCCAGTCAATGTACTCGAAACTATCAGTCCCAGAGTCATAGCCCACCTCCTGCCTTTTAGGGAACGCAAAGCAGTATCGCAAACGATCCAAGTCCGAGATATCAATTACAGTAATCCCATCATCATTCTGCGTCTGTTTGGGTTGACGTGTTGAACGGCATCGAATGTACTCTGCGCTGATAGCCCTCCTCGGGATCGAACGACGACCCGACAGTCATACATGTCGCGATGAAAGGATATGGCTGAAACATGTCTTTGCTTGTCCAGAAGTCGTCACCCTTCTCGCGCGCCGCCCGTAGCTCCTGAGCGATAGGCACTCGATTCACTTGGGCTGGGAAGACTTGCAAGAGATGACGACAGCGATGAAGAGGGCCTTCTCCGTAAAGCCATTGGTTGTGCACCGCAGCGAGGGGCCGGTACCGGTGGCCAATCTTGGCTATCACGAACAGCTGGTGTCGTTGACCCATGGTTGAGTGATTCCGCGAGTCGCACCTGAACCTCGTCTCAGTAGAGATGGTAAGAGTCACAGTTAGGGGCTTTCAGATTGTTGGCTGTAATGCGGGTCTCAATCCCGAGAATGTGGGACTGCATAATCTCTCATGCAGGCTGCTATTCGCCCGTTCTAGCCATCCGAAGAACATGACCTTCTATGAACCGTGTGAAAATACTTGAAGTTGTTAGCAGAAAACCGTAAAAACCAATTAATTTCTGCAAGAAGCAGCGTATGTGTACTCGAAGAATTTGAACAGCAAGAAACACTTCAGACCATGCTACATTATGCATTACCTCTAGATGGACGCAGCAAACATCTCTGCGTGAGCCTACACCGCCAAATATCCCCTTGGTTTTCCCATGAATTAATCTAGATGTCTCACTCCCTCCGAGGCTCACACGCCCTGTAGCAAACATCTTCTTGAAGTACTTGGATCATAAAATCATTCACCCCGGTAGACCACTCTCAGAAGTCTAAGATTTCCCAGGACATCCGTCGCAAACTCTCCCTATCATGAAGACATCAAGGCAAGGGGCCACAGGTCCCTGTGAGATCGCCTGTACTCTTGAAAGTGTCCGCAGGCGAAGATAATCCGTCTCCAACACTAACGTCAAATTTGGTTGTACTGATCTGGGAAGCGCTCAAAGCATAGCTAGCAGAGAAAAGGTCGTAGGGACCCGAGGTAGATCCTTTGGTCATTGACACGGTCTTCTTCTGTAGTACTGGAACTGGAACACCATCTGTGGAGGTTTGCAGAGTCAGGACAAGATTTGGTGCAGAGGAAGATGAACTCGAGCGAGCCTATTCAATATCAGTGAACACTCTTCACTATGTGGGCTTCCAGAGTTCTTGGAGTAGTAGCTATTGTCTTCTCAGTAGTTGCCATGTGAATGGCATGCTAACTACCCTTGAAAGGCCCCCCACCGAGATCCGAGTGCCAGAAGTATGGATTCAACGGGGACTATAACTCACCGCAGCGACCACGGTCAAGCCTCCTCCAGTGTTCACGCAGCTTTGAGGGGCCTGTAGTATAATCTGATCCTGTACAGGATATCCAGCGCCACCATTACCGAAGATCTCCGTGTGACCAGCGGTTGACTTGATCATGACTTGGAAAGATGAGATGGCCGACAGTGCGGATAGCTGAGTCGAAAAACCATAAAACTACGTAGCTACTGTTAACCCTTCGATCCAGAAACGCCAACGTCGAGCTTACTGTGAAACTATCATCAAAGCCTGCAGCGTTGCCTTTGACTGTCGTCGCAATCTTACAATCACTGCAATTATTGCCCCCATTGCGATCCTTGTAGATGAGGCTTACACTCGCGATACCACTTGCTGGACGCGCGGTAGTCCTCACCCTGATTTCTCCTTCGAATGAGAGCTGGCTGCCCCCACTAAGCAATGTCAGTTGCATTGCGGTGGGTTTGACTTCATATGGTACGATTGGACCCGTAAGAGTTGTTCCGCTTGGGACAACCTCGGTCAATTTCTGGAGCATGGTGACACACGTGCTTGCGAATGTCGAAGGGTCTGCCAATGCTTTCATCGTTACATTGCCATCAGCATTGAAGACTCGTGCATCAGAAGCACGGCCAGAAGCTATCGAAGGTCCGACAGAGAGGGGGTCCGAGGTGGTTCCAGCAACCCACTCAACCGCGATCTGGCTATCGAATTTGGTTGTTGTATCAAAATGTGGAAAGGAGCTCCCACCTGTCCCAGAAGGAACAATTTGAGGAAAGTCCTCAGCATGCACGCCACCCAGGGTATGGCCACACGCAGTGACAGCGATCATTTCACTCGTGCTGAAGCCGGTCCGGAGAAATTGGTTCTGCAACGTGAATAGTGAGTTTTGAGGAAGCGGTACACCAGGTGGCCCTGCCGCAGTCGCATCTACTCGGCCTGTCCGGATTGGGATGACTGGGCCCTGGCACGAGCGCACTGCTGTGTAAACCCCCAAAGCAATAATGTCCGCCATGGATGACCGCGATGTAAGGAAAGGCGCGAAGGTCTCGAATGTTGTCTCGAAGGCCGGACCGATGTTGTCTCCGCCAAGCTCGTAGATAAGAGAAGCATCCAGCCCTCCGACCCCTGTGAACACATTGCCCGTAGCCATGTCGTGAAAGGCAGTCCGAATCCATTCTGCTGCTGCGATGCGTCCATTTCCTTGGGCGGAGAAAGAGCATGGAGTGACCGCGTTGGCGAAACCTCGTGCTCGATATCCCGAGTTCAAGAACATGATGTCTTCCAGTTCATCGGATGATGAGGGCCAAGTAGGCGCTGAGGCCACCGTGACGCCATGACCTAGCGCACCGGCCAGAAGCAGAAGGATGTGTTTGTTCAGCATCTTTCCCAATCCTTCGACGAATAACCAAGGTCAACCAGCTACAGTGACAAGAAAAAGAGTTCAAGAGACGGTAGTGAGATGATACAGCGTTTGTCCACACGTGGGAGGGACCATGGGGAACGTCATGCCTTCGCAGATTCCCGTCCGGTGCGAAAAGCACCTCGCATAAGCACTCCCGAAGAGGGCGATGACTTGCATTTTGAGGTTGTAAGTCTAGAGAACGACGAGATGCCAAGGATTGAAGGAGCTGGCTCACAAGGCAAACCTCGTATTGCATCGCCGAATCAGCATCTAGACCTACCGATTGATGACGCCAAGAGGGATCCCGAGTGGAGTCCCTCTTCCGAGAATGCAGCAGAGGCTGCATATGATGACCATTTCGCCCGTCTAAAATCACCGGGCGTGGGATAGCGGCAGCCTCATCGATAACCATCGGAAGATGGCGAAAGAGGAGCGTTATCAACGCGGGAACGAGGGATCAACGCAGGGATGATTGGCTGCAAGAACAGTTCTCCCGCCAACCGAGAGTCTGGCTTGGCATTGGCGGAAATGCCTCATCCAACGAGCCCACCGGATCTGCCACTGTGCATCTCGGAGTACCTCGTCCTGCGCACGTGTCTGCTCTTTTCACCATGACTCCAAAACCCTGGACAGCCATACATTCATGAAGGCGCTAACCTAGAGTGTTCATGTCACAGTAAGAAAGAACGGACGTTCGCCTGACACCCTATATGACGCTGGAAACAGCAAAGCTAATAATTACCGATGCGCCTGAATCAATATAAATACGTGTACAATAGCTGTTTGTACGGCTGACCCACTCGCCTGCCTCAACATCAGAGGCTGTTGGTGATGAACGATCAACCGGAAGTGTTACCAGGATCTTCGAAGCTACCTACTTTAAATCTTACGCGGCTGGGTTGGAATGGAGATCGCGAATGGGAAAGAAGAATCGTATGAAATGAGGAAGATTTCTTCCTCGTCTCTGGTACCTGTCATGCAGGGCTTTTTCTTGGTGGCTTCTTATCCTAACCCCTCAGTGATTTCGTGCTGAATATTTACAACGGCCCTGATCCAGCTTTGGAGCATCTTTGACGGCTTCGTTCATCAATATGTACAAGTGGTGCGATTCGGTACTCATCTCCTCCCTCCGCAAATCACGCTTACAGCTGCTCTCGAAATATTGCAACGCAAGTACTCTAGAGGTCTCAGACGGTGCACGATGCATATCGATTATGAATTGTTCCACAAATCAAGGCGAGCCTTGTTCTACTTGCTTGCTCCAAAATCGTTGGCCTATTTGACATTGGCGGCGCACCAGGAATACCGAACCAACCCGAGCGACCCTGGTCGGAGCAGTTGCCTAATCAATCAGTCTGCAGCCGGCTGTATGGCCAAGGGTTGCCTTAGACGCACATTGCTGCAGGGCTCCCCATAGGACTTTCACATGCAGTCATCTTCATTGCTGCGCATCCCAGAGTGTTCTTCGCTGTCAGCATTGATTTGCTACTTTGCAATCCCGCGTTCTCGTCTGACCCAAGGCTGCCTTCCCTCCCTGGCCATGGCATGCAGGCTCGTGACCTATCCTTTCTCGGGTCGTCTCTACAGGATCGATGTGCGCACAGTTCCCATCCTATCAATCCCCGTTCGGTTACTAATACCCCACCATCGTTCAAATCCGTCTGATCTTTACCAATGGATCTCAGATGGATCACCCCGCCTTGGGCGATGGTTTAACAGAAACCTTCGTCTTGCTACGAGCTTTGCTTCCTCTGACCTTTGTTGCGGTGACCTTGGTATGTCGTGACTCTGGTATGTCGTGATTCTAGCATCTCCCACCCCTATTTCTCGTGACTCTTTTGCTCCTTCATCAAGAGTTCTTGGGATCATGGCAATGGTTCGAGGTTTCAGACTCTTCTGGAGCATCGCTTGCTTCTGCCTGCTGGGATGTGTTGGCGCTGTAATCAACGAGCACGAATTCACAGCCAAGGATATCCTCCATTACGATGTCTGCGTCATTGGCGGAGGATCCGCTGGAACATATACCGCGATCAGACTTCGCGATTTGAACAAAAGCGTCGCAGTGGTCGAGGCCAAAGGCAGACTGGGTGGGCACACCGAAACCTATACTGATCCGGTTTCGAAAGCCACCATCGACATTGGCGTCATCGAATTCCACAATCTGGATTTCGTGAGGAACTACTTCAGCCGTTTCAACATACCACTCGAACTGATCAATTTTGAGACACCAGGTGTCACAACCAAGTATGTGGATTTCCAAACGGGCAAAGCTGTCAACGGATATACACCGCCCAATGCTACGGCTGCTCTAGGAGCATACGCTGCCCAGCTTGCCAAGTACCCGTATTTGTACTCGGATCAGAGCCTCGGCCATATTCCCCAGCCGGTGCCAGCTGACCTGCTATTGTCGTTCGGCGACTTCATCGAAAAGTATTCTCTCCAAGACGCGGTCGTTCTTCTCAGCACTTACGGACAGGGACTTGGCAACATTCTCAAGCTGCCCACTCTGTACGTGTTGAAGTTGAACGGCCCCGATATTCTTCAGGGCCTGCAGATTGGATTCCTGACCACCAAACGCCATGATAATAGCGAACTATACGAGAAGGCGCAAGCAGAGCTAGGAGCTGATGCCCTGTTGAACAGCCATGTACTAGCCATGGATCGCAGCAACGGCGACCATACGAAAATCCTGATTCAGACACCAGCCGGCCGCAAGTTGATACGCACCAAGAAAATTGTCTCGACGATTCCTCCGATCCTCAGCAATCTTCAAGGCTTCGACCTGGATAATTATGAAGCCCCCCTTTTCAGCCAATTCAAGTACCATTCCTACTACGTCGGCATCCTCAACAACTCCGGCATCCCCGACAACCTATCGCTGGTGAACGTGGGGACCAACACCCCATACAACCTTCCTGTATTGCCAGCCGCATACGACATCTTCCCCACAAGCGCACCGGGCCTTCACCTCTTCCAATCCACCACCAACGACGACCAACGGATAAGCGACCAACAAATGGAGTACGACGTCGTGGCCAGCATCAAGCGAATGCGCGCGGCGGGCACCCTACCCAGCACCAACGAGTCCGCACCGCAATTCGCCGTCTTCTCCAGCCACACGCCCTTCGGAGTCTATGTCCCGGCGAGTGCGATCGCCAGCGGCTTCTATAACCGACTGTTTGCGCTGCAGGGGAAGAAGAACACGTATTGGACGGGCGCTGCGTTCGTTGCGCATGACTCGACGCTGATCTGGCAGTATACCGAGACGTTGCTGGCGCAAATTGCGGCTTGATGCTGGTATTTGGACATTTTACTTGGCTGGGGTGTTATGGCTGGTTTTTGGGTGTCGAAAAGTGGTAGCATTCGGGGCCGGTGGACGCGCGAGCAGGGAAACCGCCTTTATTACAATTTTGGACATTCTGTATGACAAGATAAGTGAATCGCGACAATACATCAATTAATAGTCCTCCCCAAAACCCGAACCATTTCCCAGCACACGTGGCAATTTGCCTTCCCCCACGCCCCAACTGTCCTTATTGCATCCCCTCACAATTCTTCGTTCCTATCAATAATTGTGCACTAGCATACCACTGGAACTTCACATTCCTCGACGTCCAGAGCATTTCTACCGTCAAACATAATCTATAATCGTTATTACAAAGTTTACAGTCACGAATGCTAGTCAGAGTAGCCAGAGGACAAAGCTTGCCTTATGCTACCCAGCTTTTCACGGTTGGACGTCTAATATTGAGCTGGCCATATCGACTCAGGGCGAGAGAAAATTTGATATTCATCATTGGCCTACTGACGCGAGCTTGGAGTGCCACTGTTGCCATATCTTCTCATCAAGATTGACCAAGATCGAGATGCTTCCCAGTGCTCAGTGTTGTTCCCTTGGGAAAGGAATCGATGCGATCACAGAGTGCGACGAAGAGAGAAGACGGAACGGCGAGAGCATAAAGGGTCAGTGGCGGCCGACTGGCTGCTGCTCGAACGAGAAGGTACCTTATGTTCATCCTCGTCAGCTCTGTTCGCTCGCAGGATCCGTACAATTCGATCAGACCGGGAGCAGCGACAGGCAATGATAGGAGGATGATCGTCGCAACCTCCAAGCCAGATGAGATATCTATGGCTTTGAAAGTTTTTCTTCAGGAAGAACACGTTCTGGACAGCCGAGGTATCGCCCAGGAGCAGCGAGGCTAATCCGCATCCGGTAATGCCAAGCCTTGGAATGCTTGGCGATATCAGACGCAAACAACCATCAACTGAATTGCCCAAACGACAGCTATTCGCCAAACCACACTACAGCTTCCTAGGACCCCATATTTGGACGCAATCAGACCTCGGTGGTAATGGAGCCGAAATTGGCCAACCCTGAAATTGACCGCCAATGACTCTGCGCTTGCAACGACCTCATCTGCAACCTGTGCTGACAATTTTACCACAGCCCTCGGCGCGCACGATGCAGGGACAGCGTACTTAAACTGGTCGGCAAAAAAATCTGTTTGGTCCTATTGCCTGGAGAATGTCGAAGCATTGGATCCGTAAACTCGGACCCCTTTGTAATGACCAAACGCACCCTTCAACAGGCGGCCTAGGTAGCCCCTTGTGTCGAGCCGAGAAATGGCTTATGGACCACGCGAGATAGGTCCTACAATAAAGCGGTGCATTTGAAATCGGTTTCGGCACATTGGCCCCTTGCCATTGCGGCCAGACACACAGGAGAACTGGCAGAGCCACGATTAAATGGACGCAAGCGGACTTTGTCTTATTCGTTTTCTATCCTTCCCGACTGGCTCTCCACGACGACGTCATGTTCAATCCTCGGCTTTGATTATATTTTACAAACCGGCCTTGAAAGACATTATGTGTGGTTGTCAGCAAAGTCTCATATTCGAGCTCCAAATGATTGAGGTCTGGCTAGGACGCGTTATGAGAACAACAGAGACAGTGATACGAAGATCTTCGATCATGAGGCTACCGCCACGTCCTCAAAGTATAAAACCTTGATCATTGAGAGGCTGAGACATTTGAAGTATGCAAGCCTCGAACACGGGCTTCACGCTCCGGACGGTGGCTTCTACAGCATCTCCTAAGTAGGGCATTTAGACATGGTCCGTCGTCCGAGTTGAGAGCCGATGGCAGAACAAAGCCACCTCGTTGTGCTGCCGGGCTGTAGCTGCTTTGGGAAGCACTGAACGCCTCCACTGCTTGACGGTAGGGATATAAAGAACCATGACCCCTCTCATATGGTTGTCGTCCTAAGTTTTGTTCTTCTTTGAACACTATTGCCCACCACCGCCTTGGTTTCTCGGGCTTTACCTTCGCTCTTGGGGCTCATTATGGCTCCTCACACTCTCACACTGCTTTACTCTATAATTGCGTTTGTATCATTGGTGCGTACTTTAACCCTCTCTGTAGTTCAAAGACCGCATGTATACTGAATCTGTTTTAAAGGGAACGCATTCTCAATCACACTCTATAGAGAAACGAGTGGTCGTCACAAATCCAGGACCACCAGGATGGACTTCCCTCAATTGCTACGTGTTAGTTCTCGTTCCAATCCTTCCTTTGCTTCACTTGCGATGCGTGGTATCACACAATCATGTCCCGTCCTGTGCCAGGAAAATCTTTCCCTGTGCTCTCCGAGCATCTGCGAAGCATCTATCTCGCCTTTGCGAAGACACTCCTGTACGATCTGAACATGATGTCGATCTGACTCGCTGTGGTTCTCCACCCTCCTGTCACCTCTGTATGCGCGCATCGAGATTGCGTTTTGAACCGAGAGATTGAGTATGCTTACAACCTATGGATACAGAGATCCTCCATCTCGGACTCTAACAACTGGCATGACCGGCAATGTCCCAGGAGGGTCGGCCAATATGACTGTTGCGGGATGTACGACGGCCTGTAAAACTAAGAACTTCCTCTATGCTGGCCTCGAGTATGCGCAGGAGTGCTGTAGGTCTAATCCTGCCTCCTCGTTTCTAAACTCACTGGCTGTAGGGTGTGGCAATGCATTCCTTAATGGTGGTGCTCCTACCACCTCAGGATGTACGATGGCTTGCAAAGGCAATACCACAGAGTATTGCGGAGGTTCGTTAAGATTGAACGTCTACCAATTCGGCACCATTTCCTCAACGTCCACAACTTCCCGATCAAGCACCGCTTCAACAAGCAGCACCAAGTCCAGCGCGGCTCAATCGACTGCAAGTATCATGACGTCCAGCTCCACATCGAAGAGTATCAGTAGTGCATTGTCGTCAAGCAGTCTCAAGTCGAGCGCCGCCCAAACCACCTCTAGTATTACATCTAGCTCTAGTAAATCATCTAGCACGACTAGTGGTACCTCTAGTACCGGATTGAGTAGTGCTTCCGGGGCTCCATCCGGATGGTCCTATCGTGGCTGTTACATAGATAATGCCAACGGGCGGATCTTAGTCAACGTGCAACCAGCCAACGCCGCAATGACCAATGAGAAATGCGTAGCGGCGTGCCAAGCTGCTGGCTACAGCGTAGCTGGCACTGAGTACAGCACAGAGTGTTACTGCGGAAATGCAATCATCAATGGAGGCGCACTCACGACAGATTCACAGTGTTATATGACTTGTGGTGGTAACTCCGCGGAGAATTGTGGCGCTGGAAGTCGAATGAGTATCTTCGCTACTGGAAACCTGATGGCTTATGCTGTGCCAGCAGCCCAAACAACCGGATTGCCAGGCAAATGGCAATACAAAGGATGCATCTCGTAAGCGTCGCCCTCCATCACTTGCAAGCGCAAGAAGACTGACATTTAACAGTGAAGGAACCAGCGGAAAAATCTGGAAATATCAGACAATCCTTACCACGAACAATTCTGCCACCGAATGCCTCAGTCGATGCTCTCAATATGGATTTATGGCGGGTGGTATGGAGTACGGGACTGAGTGCTGTAAGTTCTGTCGCCGACAACCATGACAATCTTCTGACTCGAAGCAGACTGTGGTGATATCGTGGACATCGCTACCAACGGAGGGACCGTAAAGCCCGAGACTGACTGTCAAAATATTTGTCCTGGTGACTCTCAATACTACTGCGGTGGAGGAGACAGGCTCTCGTACTATGCATGGTAATCAACCCCCAACACCATATCGATGTTCTACGTCACTGATAGGCTTTCAGGAGTCTGACTGACCCCTTGTACAAATGGAAGTATGCAAGCGGAACCGACGCAGGTAACTACAAGTTGTTCGTCCCTGGTGTAGTGGTTCCTCTCATCACCACCGTGGGTATCAATGGCAAGATCACTTTCGTAGAAAAGGCGGGCACGGGCCCTCCTAATTCTACTGGGGCCTACGAGCTCGACCCAACCTTGGTGGACAATTTCAGCGCAGCTTGGAGAACGATGAAAGGTCTCAAAACCGATGTATTCTGTTCCGCAGGTCTGACCCTGCCTGACAAGGTCGGGAGGCAGATTACTGTCGGAGGGTGGTCTGGAACTTCAACGGTAAGAATTCCGAAATACCCTGCGTCGACTGAAACATTCGATGCTCTTCTTCATGGTAGGCCACTTTAGCTGACGTGGATGATTCCTAGTTCGGTGTCAGGCTTTACTGGCCAGATGGATCTCCTGGCAAGACAAGCGTCAACGACTGGCAAGAGAATGCCGCGGAGATCAGCCTTCAGAAAGCACGTTGGTATCCCAGTGCTATGGTCATGTCGAACGGATCGATGCTCGTTGCCGGAGGCGAAACCAATTCAAACGGCCCTCCACAGCCGTCTATCGAAGTACTTCCACAGGTCGGTCCATTCATTACGATGGAATGGTTGAACCGCACTGATCCCTTCAACCTCTACCCTTTCCTTTTTGTGCTTCCAGGAGGAGGTATCTTCGTCGGATACTACAATGAGGCACGCATCCTAGACCCTGTGACTTTCAATACTGTCAGGACGCTACCGATGATTCCCGGGAACGTCAATAATCCGGGGGCTGGCCGTACCTATCCCTTGGAAGGAGCGGCAATGATGATGCCTCAGCGAGCGCCGTATACTGACCCGGTGACCATGCTCATCTGTGGTGGGTCGACCTCAGGGGCCGCCACTGCCACCGACAACTGCGTCAGTATCCAACCCGAGAATCCCAGCTCCAACTGGACGCTCGAACGCATGCCGTCGCAACGAGTCATGCCCTGTATCGCCGCCTTGCCCGATGGGACATATCTCATAGCCAACGGTGCCCAACACGGAGTAGCAGGGTTCGGCCTAGCCGACAACCCAAATCTGAACGCCGTGCTCTACGACCCCAGCAAACCCATCAACCAAAGAATGACCGTCATGGCCAACACCACCGTCGCCCGCTTGTACCACTCCGAAGCCATCCTGATGCAAGATGGCCGTGTTCTCATATCCGGCTCAGATCCTCAAGATGGCAAGAACCCCGAGGAGTACCGCGTTGAAGTCTTCGAACCCTCTTACTTTCTCTCCGGCCTGCCCAAACCGACATACACAATCGTCAACAAAGATTGGACGTACGGCCAGCAGGTTACCGTAACCATCACCTCCGGCAACGTTGCCAATATGCACGCTTCGTTGATGGGGGCCGTCTCCAGCACGCACGGGAATAGCATGGGCCAGCGGACCATCTTCCCGGCTTTTGCGTGCTCGGGCAATACCTGCACTGTGACTGCGCCACCTAATAATAAGATCTGCCCGCCGGGCTGGTTCCAGCTCTTTGTGCTGGATGGACCAACGCCGAGTATGTCGACGTGGGTGAGGATCGGTGGGGATCCGGCGCAGTTGGGGAATTGGCCTGTGTCGAGCAGTTTCACAGTGCCCGGGATCTGAGAGATCTTGAGAAGCTTGATACAGGGATCGAGCTCATTGGGATGTAGCGTGTGGGCGTGTTTCGGAAATTCTTGGTGTTTTCGGTTGTTTTCGGTAGTCCTCCAGGGCGTAATTGGGTGAACAGGCGTTGACTTGTAAATGTCTAATCGATCTATGAGCCTATAATAGCTGTTTGAATTCCTCTTCGCCTTTCCCCCTTTGCGGGTACCTAGCAAGGACGCATTATGATATAAAGGCGCCTGAACCCTTCGCCTCGACTCCAGCCTCTCGCATTCCCGCCTCCTCTCTTATCTCCCTACCCTCCCCTCTCTTCCCAATCCTTCACCGCACCGCCATCTCCTGAAAATCGAGCCATAAACCCTATCAAATATAACACCCCAGCAGCAGAAGATTGTCTAGAAGCCACCTACTGGAGAGGCATCAACAATGACCATGCATGCACATCAGTCCTCTTATCCCAACAACCATACAGCCCTCTCAATCCCTCGCCACATCTCTCATGCCCCCAAGAACCACACCTTAATCATCGACTGGCCCTCCTCATTATTGTTGAAGATATTTATCCGCTTGAGACGCTTTGCTGGCCGGCCTCAGGGCGAGGATGTGATCGCGGTCGGACAGAGGAGAATCGCTCGTTCTCCAAGGGTGAAGAGATTCTAGAATCATAGAGCGGTGGAGAGTTGGTGAGATGGAAACATCCTAATTCTACGAAGGGGGCACCTTGTCGAGAAGCTCGGGCGAGGCTTTGGCTTCAGTGAGCTAGGCGCGGTGGTAGAGTGAGGAGACTTCTGTAAGAGTACCGGTCCTGATGGTCATTCTTGTGGGCTCGATTATGCATCGGTCATGGTACAAGAAGACACTGGCATCTGTGTCAATATCACCGAGGAGTTTGATATCGCGTCGCAGCTCGTTGACTTCGAGCTCGTAATTGGTATTCACATGAGAGGTGTGGTTATCTCTGATTAATCTGGTTGTTGTGAAAACGATATCCTTCCGATGCTCAGGATCGAGGATTACCAACGGGATCTCCGAGCTCTATGAGCTTGCTCTGCAGTAGGCGCAGATCCAGTATGACCAAGTTAACGCGTGCTGATCTGGTACCGTGTCACTCAAACCCAGGAGCGCAATTGACACAGGCACAAATTCAAGGCTTACTCTTCCTTTTGGCTGGAGCGCTAGCATGGTGAAGGCGAAAATTGCTGTATGTCCGGGGATGTTTGCTTCGAAATCAGTAAAGAAATCTGAATACCTCATCCTTGGCAAGGTGGCTCCCGGGACAGTGCTCAAGCTCATCGTACGGTAGTTCGCGATCCATCCCCTTGGCACGTTCTGGAGGTGGATGCTTGTTTCTGGGTGCTGTAGGACCTCGCGCTTGGACATGCTGTTTATTCTTGGGTTTTTTTCTGAAAGAGATGTGGCTTGAGATGTACGCCTTCGAGTCTGTTCATTGATGAAGAATCCAAAAAAGCGAAGGACGTAAAACATGAGCCTATGCATCGGGTTTGCAGGATACGAGTCAGATGCCTGACTCCTCAGCGGCATGACAGCCACACCACAAATCAAACAATGCTAAAGGAAATGGTGGCTGATATATTTGATGGATAACTTAAGCCATTCAATGAAAGGGAATGGCTCTCTCCTGAGCAGGACAATTTGTCGTTTCAGTGCAGCTGTACTGCGCTATGCCGTGTTGTAGGACGGCCAGGATGTTCAAGCAGTGTTTTCCGCTGGTTTGGTGGCTGTAGGATCAAACCCCCAGTGGAAACCCCGTTCATCCCATACGGAGTTGACTCGATCCGAAGGTTTGTATTTCTCAGTCGGTATGACCGCCTCCAGATGTCCTGATCGAACTCCTATGTTAGCGATCTTTCCTGTGAGTAATCCCTCCGCCGCAACCTGCTGCAGGCGCATTTTGATATGTAGAAATATGCGCTCTCGGACCCTCGTCCTTAGTTTCTCATCGCTGTCATCGTCGGAAGAGTCCGGTGCGAATTCATCGTCTTTCATTCGGTCCATGGGCAGGATATTAATCATCAAGCGTTCGAGCCGAATGTTGTTCTGCAGCGGTTACGCATAGATAAACTGAGGCCCGTGGTGGACGAATCGATTGAGAAGCTCGAACAATGGTCTGAATGCTCTGCCAGGTCCGCCATCTCCACCGAAATAGCCAATTCCAGATCCAACACCACAGAGTCTGAGGTCCATTTCGAGTCGGAGGTCCATTTCGAGTCGTTGCATGGTGTGTGGTGGCCCAGGAAACAAGATCCAAGTGGGCCAAAGCGTGTTACCTTTCAACATGCAGTCCAGGCGGTGGGTTTGCCCTTTAGTAGTATGCTTCGTAGTTGTCTGTTACACTGCCGCAAAAACGCATATGCTGTACTGGGTCTCGTGTCTAATGGATAGAGTATTTGGGGTCCCCAAGAGGAGCTGCGTTCGCGTACTGTTGAGAAGCGAGGCCCTGCTGCATCGGGCGAGATTAGAGTCTCGTTTAGCAGCTTGAGTAAGCCCGAGTAGATGTTATTTCGGATCTCGCGGGGTAGGCTAAGGAGCCTTGACTGACGTTCCGTTATCATTTGAGCTGTAGATGAAGACGGCGGGAGAACGGCGAAGTCAATATATAGGTTCTTGAAGACGGAAGGAACTTTTGGAAGGGTCACTCTCTGGCAGCCCCGGCCTTATAAGATGGGTCCGTAGGCAGCAATCGTGCGCCGGCTCTAGCTGCCTATTCGGAATCCTGCGCGGGGTAGTATTCCTGCAGGAATTGAAGAATGGTATGTCAGTGTTCTTGTGCTACCAATGCCGTCTGTTGGAACGGACTAAGCACTATACCGTCGGATCCCAAGAGCGTTTGACGTTCTTGCGTTAAGGAGCAACCTGAACGACGAAAGAACAGCTGCGGCACTTGGTAATGACTACGACTCCAGACAGCGAGAACAATTGAAGCTACGTTGACAAATCCGACAGGGACCGTGTGGATATTTGCCAAAGCAATGAATCTTTGCAATTCACAAGTTACGTTCGCTGTTTCCTACCATTCAGTGGTATCATACATAGCTCCTAGTGGGAGGACTTCGAATGAAGGATACGTGTCCCGATTACCTGTATCTATGAATGGACCCAAACGAGCAGTGCCGCAATCTCCGAGAGGCTTGAAGAAATTTGGGGGAAAGAAAGGAAGGGTGCTGTATCTCTGAGAGTCCTTGCATGATGCGATGGACTAGTGACCCTAGAGAATTATGGCTATCGCTCGAGATAAGACTGGGGAAGAATGAAACCACGGAGTTGCAAATGCCCAGACCTTGACCTACTCTTGATTGATGCGATCCAGAATCGCATCTTGTGAACCTACATCGGACAGATAAACGAGGCCACGATCGAGGCAACTTGTTTTGCAGCCGTGGATTGGTCAGGTGCTTTCACATAATGCATTGCCTAGGCTCTCATCATCCCTCTCACAGGTCCTGGGCGTCTCCTGATGTGACGAGGTTTGCCACGAGATATAGGCCCAGCAGACGTCGACAGATCAAGTCCGCCGTTGCAATGAGGAGCCAGTGGTGGCCTGCAGTGAAGCAGTCTAGAGAAGTATCGGACAATGGAGGTCATGCGCTCCAACACCCCATTCCCCAGAAGTGCACATCGGCAGCTTTATGATGCGTGGCTGTTCTGCTCCCAAAGCCGGTATTGTTCCAGCTACAGCGTGGACCCTTGCTGTTGACTTGCAAGTCTCCGGCACCGTCCTCCGGACATAGGGGCTCTGTCTAAATCCTGTACCTGTATCTGATCTCCCAGCTCTTTCATCTCCGCCGGTCACTTGACATGTCCCAGTTTGCCGTGGATTTAGAGCTCCAGGAACAGGGGTAGTCTGGTGGGAAGGTAGACTGGAGTATAAGGATGTGAGGAGTAGAAGGCGTGATGGCGGCAGAGAGAAGGCTGCGAAGAATGTCAGAGGCAGAGAGAGGCATGAACACACTTTCAAAGATTCGAATAGTCGTTCTTCACAAGGTTGAGCCAGACATAGGGCGCTTCTGCACCTCGGCTATCAAGGATAGTATAGTAGACCCTCGCATAGATGCATCCATTTACCATTGCTTGATAGAAAGTCAAAAGCGCGCAGAGTCCCCAATGTAAAGTAGCAGAGAGTCGAGGAAGTCTGATCGGTCGCGGGATTCATGGTACGTCTTAGGAATCTAGCGCAAGTCCTATCCGAAAGAGAGCCCATTGATGCGCAGAACCGCAAAACAACATTCTCCGTCCCTGCACGAGCGACTGTGCTATTCATCATTGACTCTGTCTTGGTCTCTAGCTAGCCTCTGATACATACTCGATGGCTCCTGCGGGGTACGCGACTGCTATGATTTGCTTCACGGCTGGGGGCTGGGGGCTGCAGGCTTCTCGAGGCAAGGGCTACATGATCCGAAGCAATGCTCGTGTTGAACCACAATGACCGATATCGATGCGAGGTATAGGTCCAGAGGTATCGGCTCATGGATCATGTAAACCACGCAAATTCTTCTTGCTAACAGAATCCAGAAGCCTACGTACGCCGGATACCCTACATCACAGATCCTTTTCCTCGAACTACGCATATCTCAAGGCAATCTTCTCCGCCCTTTTCAACCTAGCCAGCGTCTCCTCCTTCTCGGCTCTTTCCCGCAACAAGGCTTCATCCTCCGTGGCCAGACCGGCAATCTCTTCGTCTGATAAACTGGATACATAGCTTGGTGAAAATAGCAGTACAGGCCCGCGCTCGCTGTCCACGAACTTTTCGACAACGAGCTGTGTTACAAACTCGATAAAGTCGTCCCTCGCGATTTCGTAGTATGCCTTCAGGATATCATGGATGTCGTTCTCTAAATTTCGGGAGCTGCTCATGTGGAGTTCGGAGAACAATGCTGCGGTGTTTCGCATATCGATGACGAGTTTTGACTCGCTATGGTCTGCACCCTGCTGAGTGAAAGTTGCTTGCTGGTACCGGTGTAGTGCCATTTGGAACCGTTGGAACCGGGCTTTGGCGACGTTCTCGAGGAACGCGGAGTTATTCGTCTGCAGATGCTTCGAGGTGAGGTCCTTCATTCGATTGTGGAGCAGACCAAGTTTCTCTTCCTCCTGAGTCTCGCTTGCCTGGTAGATAAGTGGCAATATTCTCCTTCGCGTAATTCGGTCGCATTCGGTTTCCTCCAAGATGTTGCTTAACACCTTTCTCGTGGATCTGACAATTGACTGGAAGTGTGCTTTCGCAACATGGTGCCATTTGCCAGCTTGTTTATGGAATAACATAACCAAGACGTCTGGGTTCAAAGTCCCCTGGAGCTCAGTGCCTCTGCTAGCATCGATTTCCCGGCGTATCCAGTGATAGATCTCGTCCGAGCCCTCGCCGGTACTCAAGATCTCCGGTGGTGATCGATGGTTTGACTTTCTCACCATACTATGCTCGTCTGAGTTGTGCCGAGGAATTGATCTACTCTTACCCGGAGTCGAAGTTCGGCTTAAACGACTGGGTGACATACGTTTTCGTCTGTAAGGACTTGAATTGGCTGCAAACAGACCACCAGGGTGTTGACCACTGAACGATGTCTTCGCTCACACATTAGTCACAAGAATTCTCCATGGGGATCGATTTCTAGACGTACTTTGCTTGACCGAACCTCTAGCTCCGATTCGGAGCTGGAATTCTCTCCATACACGCCTGCTGGCTCATGAGCTTCTTGGTCAAATTGTTGTGATCTAGACGACGAGCCAGTAGCAGTGGGCTCGAGAGTGCTGCTGACTGGGTTACTAGCATCCGTAGTGGTGTCCGAAACCTGTGGGATCTCTGAGAAGGGCATCAGATGGCCGTTGACTTTCATCTCTCTCATGAACGCGTCGTTGGCATCTCTTATCTCCTTGCGTATTTTCATCTTGTCATTCTTGATGATCCCATACCGACCATCGAGAGCCGCTGAGGCTTGAGAATGAAAGCTTTCTGCTATCTTTGAGAGGTAGTCTCGTTTCTGTCGAAGAGTTTGGCGAGGCTGGCCCAAGGCATCGAGTTGCGAAGCCGCCACGGAGCGACGAGACTGGATAGTGTCAAGCATCAACGGAAAGCCCATCTGAATACGAGTACAGAGAAGATCTGCAAGGTATTTCTTCAAGGCTTGGACGCCCCGGCGGGTTTTGGGTAGCGCATTCCAGGGCAAGTTGCTGAAAAAGGCTTGTTCTCGTTTATCCCGCTCGTGCGCCTCGAGGTTGCCGTCAACTTCTGCAGGAGTGCGATTTCGTATCACGAACCAGCCATGGTCAAAGTGCTTTTCTTGGTTCTGAGCAAGTTTAAGAACCTGCTAACGATCAGCAGGACTTTACAAATTCTCGACATCTTGCAGAAACCCACCTCGCTTGCGTGCTGGGTCGCATCGCATTTCGTGATGACTCCGACTGTTCGCTCCTTTTCTGGATCATACTCGGAAGCCATGTCGAAAATCGCTTGATTTGCTAGGTCATTGGTGCCGCTAGCGACGCAACTGCAGTACTGTCAACGCCATATCACAGCTCGCGATTGGTGAGCTTACACGATCACGCTTTGCCTTGGGATCATATGGGTTGCGACCAAGTCTCGCACTCCATCTTTCTCTTTAGCCGTCAGATTTTTCGTCACGGATTGGAAGACCCCTGGCAAGTCAAGAATGCTGAAATGTGATCGATTCGGGCCAGATATTTCGACTCTGAGAATATCGCTCGAGAAATGCTGTGCTTCGTCATGGGTATGGTGTGTGCCTTTGATGTACTCGGGTTGTGAGCTATCGGTGATACCCATCAACTTGGTCGCCTGAGGCATCGTTAACCTTATCCACAAAGATTCCTGAGGGAACACACCTTATCAACGACCGTGAGAAATTCTGCAGCGGTGAAGCTCGGGCTGGTGTGTCCGAATTTGGCATATTGCCGCTGACGCTCTTCTATCGGAGTGTCGCTGAAAGAGCCAGAAAAGGCCGCTTCGATCGATATTCTGGTAAAATCGCTTTCGCCCGGTGTTCGCCTGGACACGATGCGTGTAGGGAACCTCGTGCAAAGCCGACCGGCCACAGGAAAAGGGATATCAGTCAAGCTTTGCAGGAGCGACGACTTTCCAGCTGACTGATCGCCGACGATAACAAGCTAGTCTGGTCAATCGCAGTGATTTAATAGGGACGGTGCGACACTTGCATACCTCGGGGAGATCTATATCACGACTCGCCCCGCAACTTTGCAGCTCATCGATTGCTTCAAAGAGCTGCTGACTGCGCTCGCTGCAGAATGCATCCTCCGTCAAAAGACTACTGCTTTCGGCAGGGGAGCTTTGTTCGAGTCCCGTGTCTTGGGATTTCGAAGGTGGAGAGTTCATGGCTCTTGTTCTTCTGTTAATTCTGCTGTCTTCCTGTGTTGGTCAGAGCTGGTTACGACGGAAGATATATAAATGTTGGAAGCAAGGAGCATTGGCGTACATTCTCTTATCAGTTGTTCGAAGAATAAGCGCCCAGTTCGAAAGCGGGAATCGGTCGGTAGGGTCGGGCATGCCGACCCCGTCACGTTTCAGAAGAGGACGACGACCAATTGTCGTCTTCCTGTAAGCGCTCGAGGGTCTATGCATGCGTATGTTGGAATTATGCACCACGATTTTTTTTTAGGTCGCTCAGCCTACCTCTGAACGCTCAAACCTGCCACAGAGACGTATAGCTTTTGACCAATGAATTTTCTTGGTGCACTGTATACTCTAACGGAAGTGCGAAAGATCGACGAACCCAGCAAAAATTATTCCCCGCAACGATTCGTTGGCTTGGATCGGCCACATAGACACCTCAGGAGAGCTGGAAGGGCCTGCACTTTGAGGCGCGAACGCCTTGTCTCGGGCGAATTGGAAGTCAGTATCCCATACTACAATGAATGCGCGGAGACATACCGATTTCGCTAGTCCTCGACGGGGTATCCGAGGAGACTTCGAGGCACGTCCATCATCAGGCTGTTGCCATGCCGCAGGCCAAGCTAATAAGGTATGCTTGCTAGTAATTCCTCTTGCAAGCTACTCGTTTCACTATAGCGACGACCCTGTCCTCGAGTTTCAACGTGCGCAAGTCCGCCGGCTTCTATTCCTATGGGCTGTGTGCTAGTATAACCTGTAACCGTCACAGAACCCCTCTCTTCTTGCCCTCCTGGGTCCTCCAGCTGTGTCACTGCTACTCTTTGACATTCAGCCGCTCCGGAAATGGGCCATCGCTGGCCATTCAACCCATTGTCGGATCCCTGACCCGTTGTTCTAAACTGCCGAACTACTTGCTCGTGTTTCAACCAGCTCATGGGATCAGCACCATGCCAACGCATGCGATAGGGTTGATCGGACAAGGACCATTCTTAGTACCCATGATCCTTCCATTGGGGGACTCCAAAGGGGAGCAGCTCCTTTCGCCCATCGAAGATGCAGTAGCCGAAGATGGCTAACCCAACAACGAAGAATACAATCAGGGTGTACCCATAAACAAGTCCGAAGCATTGGAAAATGGCTCAAGCGCAAAGAGAGCCTTTGTCCACGCATGGAGAAAGGATTCATAGCCCTCTTTTGGACTGCAAGACAAACCGAGATGAAATTGAGGAGCATGAGCGCACAGAGACCGAACAAGATGCCATATTGTGCGGCCAAAGCCAAAATCCAATGGTCAAAGGGTCCTCCAGATCTTCCGCATTCCAGGAGTTGGCGTTGTTGATTGGAGCTGCGGGGAATTATAGATACCACTGTCGAAGAAAACCAAAGCGAAGCCGAGCAAAAGTCCTACTAACTCGCCGAACCAACCGCTGTCCGATATATCAAGCTTTCGCTAGGATCAATCTTGAGAGTCTTGTCGCCAATGTTGCTACTGTGACTTCGCTTAGACGTGGTCATCAGGAGTCCTTCCTATCGTCGTCTCCAGAATCTCCATTATGTGCTCATACTGAGTCTATGAGTCCCAAGAACAACAAAGACGAGACCAACCATACATAGTGCTGAAAACAAACCAAAGTAGGAGCAATAAGAGCCGCACCAGTAACAGCCAAAGCTCCCTACGCCTTCTCCTTCTATACCTTCCAAGCTGGCTTCTTAACGCAATTGAGAAGCCAGAGACTCCCCCCCACATTGGCTGCCACATATTTAATAAAATATGAGTTCCTATGTCAACTTAGGAGCAGCGAGGTAACAGGAACCGAGAGAGCAGACCTCCCACATCTTTAACTTCTGCGATATGCTACAACATCATACATGATACACACCATCACTGGAATGATAGAAAACACGTTCCAGCTTCGCCGCATTGCTGGTCTAGGCCGTTTCCGGCTTTTCTGCATGTATAAGCACACCGCCTCCTCGAGTACTGTCGATTGACTGCTGATAAGGAAAGTGTGAATGAGGTGCTGATCTGGCGGTGATGGGCTGGTAGGAAGGCCAAGACATCCCATCGCTTTCATTAAGATTGTTGAACCAACAACAGAGGGCAGGAGAATAGACGTAACGAAGATGAGTCTTCATAAGCAAGCGGGCTGGATCTAGCTATGGATTTATGACTTACGGGTGGAGCGACGCTAGACTATGCGCATACTATATCCGCCTTGGTTGATTCCCCCCTTATGTAGAAAAAAAAGACAAAGAACCTCTCTACGAATTCAGCGCTCGCATTGCAGGATTTTGGCAATGTAGATGTGGTCTTCAGACTCTAATCCCGATCTCGAAAGTGGGAAACAAGAGAGATGCTAGCATACCAGGAGCCCAATTCCAAGTTCAGATCTCGAGACCTCTGGTAGTCCATCCGAACCCATACCACCTGAGAAATCCACGTCCTGGCACCTCCATTTCCAAACGCCTGTCATGTTAGCTAGTATACTCAGAGCCAAAAACGCCCGCGCTCCACAAGTTTCCGTTTCGAAATTCATTGCAGTCTATACAGCCCCCCCTGAACTTCAACCCCTTCGCCATTTCCCCAGAGCAGGGCCGCGCCAACGTCAATTATTCCACTCTGAGATACTCACGCCAGCCATGAATCGTAGAGCCCCAGCAGGAAAGGTATTGCTACCCAATTGACCAAGAACTTCATATTCCGTCGGAGATTCACTCGTCGTTTCTCCTTCAAGAAAGACGCCCCGCGAGATGGAACCCCCATTCCATGAAGCGCCGCTCCCCTCTCGACGACGGCTCCTCTCTCGCAGCAGGTGGCGACGGCGGCCATCCCCCCGGCACCTCCCTCCCCGTATCCCGGCCCTCACCTCTCCAGCCTCTCCCGGACGACCGCTGGCCTCTGCCTCCAGCATTGATGGTCTCGCTCGTGAACGCCGCCTGCCTGTAGTCGGTGAAATCCGGCTCACCAGGGAGCTCGCACCAAGCTTGAGAGGTCCGGCCGTGGGTTGGCGATGGCGAAGGCGGGCGGTAGGCACTTTGATGGGGCCACTGCGGAGGGCGGTCAGGGCTTTCACCGAGGCCGCTGTCGTGCTTGCCATGTTGGGAGTGCGAGCGGGTGGTGGCTTGCTTGATGGTCATGCTGCCGTTGGGGTGGAAATGGACTTCCTTTTTGGTTGTTTCGTTGGTGGTTGTGGTGGCTCGCGGATTCCGTCTTCGGCGCGGTGAGTGTAGTGCGCCGTTATTGTTTGGTGCGGGTGAGAGAGTTACGCCATTGTTGGGCGGGCGCTCTGCTCGAAAAGTCTCGGAAAAGGGGCTTGTTCTGGTGGTGGAGCGGGTGCGACCGGTGGCGATAGGATGGCCAGTTCGGCGGAGTCGGCAGCTTCTCTTCTTTTGCGCGGTCTCCAACTGAGGCACCAATACAGCACAGCGACGACAAAGAGGAATAGTATGAGAAGTACGGAGATTACCGCAATGCCAGGTGGCGTGGAGCTCCATGGTTTCTGTGGGGGGCCGCTCCTGGTTCCACCATTGGAACTAGTTGTCTTTGTAGCTGGAAGGGCAGCTTGTGTCGGTACTTGTTGCGAGATGTATGGTGTGGATGAGGTTACGGTCGTAGTGAGCGGCGTTGATGGTTGGTAGTCGTTTGGCTGCCCTATGGCATCCCAGGGCATGGGAAGTGCACAAGGTTGCGTGGTGGTGATGGCAAGAGGATGGGATACGCCAGGAAGCTGCGTGCTGACTTCGTAAACGCAGTCGCCATTCTGGCGGGGAAGAAGCGCTCGGGGAGCCCGAGAGGCCCACGGAGGTTTTATAGCAACAGGCGAGAGTTTAGTAGCAGTGTGAGCCAGGGGAAGCAAAGCAGGAGCGGTAGTGAAAGACATTTCAATCGGATATCAAAAAGTTGAACCGGAGCAAAGCGTAATGGGAATGCGTTTGACCATTGAAAGACAGTGAAAGAGTGATCAGAATGTCACGAGTCGCAGTCCTATGGAAAGACCTATGAGGAGGAAATCGAGAAGAAGAGATAGAACGCTTCTGCTAACCTTTTCCACCCTCGACTAGTACCTACTTGAACATCTATGCAGGGATGTTGATATCACACGTCTCTCGAACACATCCCGAAATAACACCAATGGTGTTGTGTTATGAGATCTAGATCTCGAGCCCTCAACACGAATGCTCGAATATGGAGACAAGTATCTTCGGAAGATCTGTGATCCTGCCATCAGGAGGGTAGCTCCATCTCGCGTGACTTCCTATCGTGTTCTTTCTATCGCATTCTTCCTATCGTGTTCTTTCTATCGCATTCTTCCTATCGTGTTCAGCAACTGTGTCAGAAGACCCCATCCGGTGAGTCTAGACAAAAGCAGACAGGAATAGGTGGGACTCGGAAACACGAAGATGCTGAACATGTCTTGCTCTCCGGAAACACTACTGGCAAAGAGACGCTACGCTTTCCTTGCAATTGATTTTCGATTGATGCAAATGTGATGGGCTCCTAATCTGGGCAATATGCAAGTAACGTTCTGCAGTGAGCAATAATGTCGACATCAAGTCCTTGAGGAGATGTGTAGGTCAGGCGAGGCTGAGCATCTGGTAAAAGTGGCAAGCTCCAGATGCAGATTTGACCTTGAGAGAAAACAATGTGGTCGACGATGGCGTTGTGGAGTTTCGGGATATCCCGTCGGCACCGGTCGATGCTGCACCGATCTACATTCTGCGGATGGTCGATGTTGCGAAAGACTGCATGAAGAACCTGAAGCCTAAAGGTAATTGTTCCTTGTTTACGGTATCAGCAAACGAGGCAACATCCAATAGTTTCCCGGCAGCCAAGCGCATCGGATGCTTCAGCTTGTTCTATCCGAACCCTCTTGGCAGAGCCCCAATACAGCCGCCTCGTGGTACACCGCTACACGGCTCCACTGCGCGATGTGGGTATGAATGATAAGGACTACGGCAAGCCGACAGCGAGTGCAAGGGAAGACAGTGTCGTCGCCGGACAAGACTTTGGATTGGAGGAAAACCTTACAGGGCTCAGTGCGTATTAAGAAGCCGGTGCCTTTGCACCCCGCCATGTAAGCAATCCATACAAAGAGACCCGGCTACCACAACGCAGTGTGATATATACATAGGGACCAGGCTATGCGCATCGATATACGAAAAGGGATAGTCCCTACCATTCGAGGCACACTGTGGGATGATACGCCTAGCATGTAACGGCTTGTTCTGCTGCTCGGATAACCAATCCTCACGAAGCAGTGATCCCTACGCCTTGGCTATGCAGAAGCAATCCTGATGTCGTGTAGGGTTGGCCAATACGGAGTACCTCATGATTGCTCCTGCGTGAGGATGCGTACAAGTGAGCAGCCACGCTGCGTACCCCTGGACCAATTAGCAAGCCTCACTTCTCAGTGAGACAGCTACTTTGTCACGGCAAAAACAGCGATATCAAGACCATGCTCTATTGGTATTTCGATTTAGATAAGCTAGTGAGTGTTGATGAATAACAAGATGGGTTGATATGATTGATACAGATCTGATCATGTGCGTGAGGTGGGTGAAACATGTGGCTCCTGCCAAGACACTAGGCGGTAGAGCCTGCGGTTAGAAAGCCGCTCGCTAATTGACCAATCGCCCGGAGGCTGGAGCACCCAAGGGATTTACCGCGATCAGCAGGGGTGGCCCATACCAGGGATGAGGTAAGCACCAAGGTGGAGGTGCTGAGTCTGTACTTATGTCTGCATAAGCTGCGCAGTCCTTCTTTGCCTACCAGAGGGGCATAGTCCTAAGGTTTTTGATACCCCTCTAACCCTTCATCGTATGAGATTGCTTACATTGAGAGTGTCAGTACCCCGACCCACGCCCAGGCCCCAGCTCGACCAATGTCTGCGTCGAGAGCACATCTCAGGCTCCGGTCCAGCTGTGACGCCTGCTCCGCGGCCAAAGTCAAGTGCGACAAGAAGCAGCCTGCGTGCGATCGATGTCGGACCAACAGCTTCGCGTGCTCATATAGCCCGTCAAGACGACATGGGAAGCACGCATGGAAGAGGTTCTCGGAGTCTGGTTTGACCCCTCAAGCTATAACGCCGGCGCCCGAGCCAGTGATGGATGTGGACAGCGGAGACGGAAAGGCTGGTGGCAGCGGCCGATATGCGGGTGGTGGTGGTGATGACGCACCAATCATCGACTTCAATGCTCTGGGAAACGGATTTGAAGTCCACTCGCACTGGACCGGCCTGGACTTGGGAATGGATCTGCCCGGTGGCTCCGGGACCTCAGACGACGCTCAAGTGCATGACCGAACGGAAATCGGCCCAGATAGCGTCTCGCATAGCATCTTCAACAGCGTCTGGAATGGCCAATCCTCAATCCCAACCAACTTCTCCATCTCTGAGGCCCCCCCACCCCGAACCCCCACGTTCGACTGCGAAGCCGAAGCCTTCACCGCCCTTCACTCTCTCCACTCGTGCACCATGCTCCACACGGACCGGCCCGGCGAGCTGAAGCAGACGCCGACACGCACTTGCACGAGGTTCCGAGAGGTCACCGACCGCATGCCCCCACTCGACAAAGTCCTCTACTTCAATCGCGCCGCCATCAGCACCCTCAAGGAATTGCTTGACTCGCCCGGCGTCCACCAACCGCACCTCGCCCTCCTCTACATGACCATCGCCTCCAAAGTCCTCTTCTGGTACCGCCTCATCGTCTCCTCCCGATACCAATTTAAACCCGGGCTTCGCTCCCCCAGCTTGGATAACAACAATACGTCCAATGGTCAACCCTCCCCACCCAGCACGTGTTCGAATACCACCGACCGTGGAGTGAAATCCGTCTCTTTCCAAATCGGCGTCTTCGATCTTGAAGACGAGGACCAGAAGCTATTGGTGAAGGGGGTCTTGTTGAGAGAAATAAGGAAGCTGGAGGACATCATGGAGAAGATGAAGATATTGGGCGACGAATATACGCGCGATGACGGGCAGCATAGCTCGAATTGGTACGGAGCTGCGGGTTGCAAGATGCAGGCCGAGGTTCAGGATACGCTGAGGCAGATCGAGGAGTTTGGCACCGGTAGTGCGAGGTGAGATGGGTACGGGGTTCATACACAGTGAGTTTCAATTCTTTTGCCTGCTTAGAAGTTCTTTTGGTATTCTCTGGTACAGGTGAGGAGCTAAGCAATCTGTATAGATGAGCTATCCCCTGTCCACCACTATTCCTGGAAACAACTAGATGCATACTGCTTCTCATTGCAATAAGCTCATACTTCTTGCCATCCAGGATCTCCGTGCCTCTGTTCCTTCAAACCATCATGCGCATCTTCAACTGGTCCCCCTTGACAATGGCATCCTTCTTGCCCTCCAACTCCTCAACGTCCCAATCGGCGCTCAAATATCTCCCACTCAACCACTCCCGTCTCTCCTTGACCAACCAAAGTAAGAACGCACCACAGAGCCCAACGTCATCGACGCACATCGCACGAGCTTCAGGCTTCATGCCAATTGGGGCCGGCATCGTCATCACGATACCTGGATGGACAGCATAAGCCAACACTCCCTCCACAGCATAACTCTCGGCCAATGCCTCGGTCAGTCGGTTAATCGCCAGCTCGGAGATGTTGTAGCTGATGGCGCCTATGCTGGCGAAATGCGCCATGCCGCTCGTGACGTTGACAATGGTCTTGGCGCCGCCCTCGGTCTTCAACAGCAGCGGCAGCAAAGCTTGGATGACGGCGATCTTGCCAATATAGTTGACGTCCATCGTCTTCTGGAAGTTCTCGATAGCAATGCCAGCGAGCTTGTTGAAAGCAGACTCATGTGTGCTGACGATGGCGGCATTGTTGATGAGCAAGTCCAGACGGCCATAAGAGGACGCTATCGTGTCGGCGATGAGCTTGGCAGAGGACAAATCGGCGATGTCAGCGCCGAGGACGGTGACTTTGAGGTCGGGAGATGAGGCAGCGGCTTCGACTTCCTTCTTTGTCTCGAGCAGGGCCGAGGACTTGGTGGTGCCGGTGAGGATGAGACCGGTTGCGCCGGCTTGGGCGAAGGCCTTGGCTGTTGCGGCACCAATGTTGCGGCTCGCTCCGATGATGGCGACGACGAAGGGGGAAGGCAGCTTCTGGGTGGAGGGGCTGAGGGATGTTGAAGGGGCGCTGTTGAGCTTGGTGGTGAAGGTCATACCGCTCCATGGTGGTGGAATCATTCTCGCAGGGTGATGAGTGTGTTGATATGCCGGGTTGGGGTGTCTGTTTGACGTGGAGTGTGTCAGAGTGTGGTTTAGGGTGTATATTTCGTATAGAGTGTGTTGTGTCTGTGACTGTAGATGATGGAGTGTGAGACGATGTAAGTCTGCTCTCGCTCCTAGATTGTTGTCTTACAAATAAGGTGGACCTTGCTTCCCGCTCGGCTTTTGGCGTAGAGAGCGTGTATAATGTTGATCACCGTCGGCGAGCGTAGGTTGGGCGGATTAGAAACGCGAAGGTGGAACTACAATATGTGCGGATGTTCAATGCAATGCGTACCTTCCATTCCTTCCTCCCTTTCGGCAAGCCAGTATTCCTGGCCGCATTTCTGATCCAGTCCATGCCTTTTCTTCGAGGAGCGAACCTTCCCCGTCGGTAAGCGATAAGCGAGCGCGTCACTAGGCTGATATCATTCACGGGCTGCACGGGTTATATTAATTCCATTCGCACCGCATGGCATTGCCCTCTTCATACGCTATGTTTCGGGCTATCTATCACCGGTCAGTTATTACCTCTCTCCACAGCTATGAGACGTCAAGCCATAGAGACCAATTCGGGGACTGAAGCGCCTCCCGATATGGATCAGGCTGTCATTGGCCACGAGAAGCGCTCCGGCTCCGGCACTGCAGCCGAAGAGCCCCAAGTCGAACAAGAGCCGCATCTTTCGGCCTCATCCGCTCATATTAACGACGTCGTGCCAACAACAAAGCTGCAATTCCTCGTTATCTTCATTGCCCTGATTCTCGCTATTTTCTGCGTAGCACTAGACAACACTATCATCGTCACCGCAATCCCTCGCATCACTGACGATTACAGGACTTTGAATGATGTTGGATGGTAGGTGGACTTGCTCGCTGCCAATCTTATCATCTTCATTCTGACATAAATTCTTAGGTATGGCTCTGCCTTTAACCTTCCCGCCGCTGCCCTTATCCCCTTCTTCGGCAAGATCTATGCGATATGCTCGACGAAGCTCACCTTCCTCGCTGCCCTCTTCATCTTCGAAGTCGGCTCCTTGCTTTCGGCTGTGGCTCCCAACTCGATCGCTTTCATCGTCGGTCGTGCCCTCTCTGGTGCAGGGTCTGCGGGTATTTTCAATGGAGCACTAGTCACCATAACCATGATCTCGCCCTTGGACAGGAGACCAGCGTATCAGAGTGTGATCGGCGGGACTTACGCGATTGCGACCATTACTGCCCCCCTAATCGGTGGTGCTTTTACTGACAATGTGTCCTGGCGCTGGTGAGTTGACACTTTGAGTAAAGAAGAGGAGCTGACGAAGTTCAGGTGCTTTTACATCAACCTTCCGATTGGAGCACTAGCAGCTGCCATGTTGCTCATTGTCTTACGTCTGCCATCTCCACCCCGCCCACAGCAAACATAGAGGCAACTGCTCTGGAGCCTCGACCCAGTCGGCCAAATGCTCTTCCTTCCCAGCATCATCTGCGTCCTCATCGCGCTACAATGGGCAGGTACAGTATACCTTTGGTCATCTCCCCGTATTATCGTGCTCTTGGTTGTCTTTGCCATTCTCCTTATCGCATTCATCATCAACGACCTATGGATGGGCCCCAAGGCGACTATCCCTCCCAAAGTCGCATCGCAGCGCACGGTAGCTGCCGCGTCCTGTTTTGCCTTCTGCAATTACGCCCAATTTTTCATCTTCGTGTATTTCATACCGATATACTTCCCAGCCATCAAGGGCGTCGGCGCAGAGCGATCCGGTATTAACACCATCCCGCTCATCGTGGCGAACAATGTCGCATCTTTACTATCGGGTGTCCTAACAACAACGTTTGGAACTTATGTACAATACTTCTACGGCTGCTCTATCCTGACATCTATCGGCGTTGGTCTGATCACGACATGGAAAGTCGACAGCCCAAGCGGCATGTGGATAGGCTATCAAATCATTTCAGGCTTTGGCACCGGTCTTGCCCTCGCTCTTCCACAGGTCGCCGTTCAACCCGGTCTCGCGCCACAGGACATCTCAATTGGTATCAGCATGACCATCTTCCTTCAATTCTTTGGAGGCGCACTTTTCGTCTCTATTGGCAACAACATCTTCAACAGCAAACTTGTGCAATACGTCACCGACATCGGCATCCCGAATTTCGACGCCAGTAAGATTGTTCAAGCGGGCGCAACGCAGTTGAGACACGCCGTTCCAGGGGAGTATCTACCGCAAGTTCTGACTGCGTACAACCAGGCATTACGACTTGTGTTCCGCACCGGATTGGCAATGGCCTGCTTGAGTTTTCTGGCTGCACTCCCGTTGGAGTGGAGGAACGTGAAGACGCCCAAGAAGTCTGACGGGGAGCCTTAGGGCGAGAAAGGCAACATGTTTGTTGGTGACACATACATTTTGGAAAAGGGCATAATCGTAGCGATATTCAAGGGAGTGAAGGTACGATGCTTCGGCTTCTCCCGCAGCGACATTATTTTGCCAATTGCTTCCAGTTTCAACGCGTCCCTTGCTCTGCTTTAGACCATGTCTTGCCACCTAAAAGTCGACCAAATATTGCGGGAGCTCAGCAGCGCTCGTTGCAAGCAAAACCGATTCCCATAACACAGCACAAAGAGATACCATGTAAATTGAGCCTTGCGCCTGTACCAATTCAGAGTATCATCATCCCCCGGCTCAAAGCGATTATCGCAGGAGAGACTGGCATCGAGCTTGGGAACTAGTTTTAGACATCGCTTTCGCCGATCTCGGTATCGAGTCCTAGTTCTCCATCACTATTTCTAGCCGTGTGCAGGACGAATTGGGACTGAATCTATCGGCTTCATCTTTCAGCGACTTTCCCACCTTGAACGATGTGATTAATCATTTTGCTCCGACAGAGCGAACACTATCATCTGCTTCAGTCAACTCAACGCCGTATCTCGAGGAAGACGAAAACGATCTGGGAAATAAGACCGAGGTTAGGCCTGTTGATAGCGAACCAGTAGTTATGGCCACGGTCCGCACCACTAGCGCAGAGGATGTTGGCATCCCCCTCGAAGGGTTGACCGCCACCAAAGATCTCCTCGACCTCGGTGTTGATTCCCTTATGTCGCTTGTTATTATATGGGAACTCAACCAGCTTGATATCGAGTTCCCTCAACCCTCCTTACTGGAGAATCGCACTCTGCAAGATATCGAGAAGATGCTCTTCCCAAACGACATGTTGCCCCAGCCAAAACGCTACATCTACCGGTAATGGAGCAAGACATTCCGCTTGAGAGCGTCACTCCAACTGCGTTCGATGGCCCTCCCTATACAACATCCGACCGACTTCAAGGGTCTTCGAAGAATCCCAGACCGATCTTATGGCTCTTCCCCGATGGGGCAGCATCAGCAGCTTCCTATACACCGCTGCCAGCAATCGCTCCCGTTATGCTCGTGCACGCTCTCGACTGTCCCTGTCTGAATACCCCCCCGGATCTCCGCTGTCCCTCCCCGCAATACGCCTTGAAATTCATTCCCGAGATCAGGCTGCAGCCTATTGGACCATACCACTCTGTCAGTTGGTTGAGGCTGCTCAGCAGCTTGCAAGACAGGGCAAGACGACGGCGAAGTGCAGCTGGCACTCAAAGTTCTTCGAAGCAGATATATGAGAGCGAGTTGCTGGATATGTTTGCCATGAGCGGTCACCAGCCCGCATACTGGCTGCGGTCCTATTTTACGGCGTTTGTCACAGTGTTGGACCAATACCGTCCCGTTACGCCCTACCCCTGACGACACCTACGACGCATATCATCTATGCACGCAACGGCATTTGTAAAAACCCTGAGGACCCGTACCCAGAAGTTCCAGAAGCGCAATTGGAAGATACCCGCAAGATGCAATGACTGCTTAATACTCGCACCGATCCCAGCGGCGGGGGTGGAGAGTGATCTCATGGGTGAGAAGAACCTACGGGTTAGTATCGTGGACGAGGCGAACCACTGCACGATATTGAGAACGGCCGAGAGTACGAAGAAAGTGAGCCAGCCAATCGCAGGTTACCTGGCGAGTCAATGTCTGCATTTATTGTTAGACACAATGGTTCATAAGTTCAGATCTTCTGCAATCCTTCGACGCCGTGCACAACATCGACTGTCCATTCCGCAGTCAGCTTGCATCGTTGTTTCGAACGCTCAGCCAGCCCTAGCCTTAAGATGCGGCTCGAACGCAGGACGAGCTATCTCTACGCTACAACCAAGCATCTAAATATCCCTGTCCTGGCACCATCTGGCTCTGATTTGCTTTGCCATCATTGATGTAATTTCTTCGCGTGCTGCTCCCTTCAGCCCTCCACCAAGTCACCGACATCTCGCAACGCTTCGTCGCTCTGCCATTGCGCAATTCCCGATCAATATGCAAAAATCCTCAAGCAATCCCACCACAATCTCTCGTGAATCCTTTTCCTCGCACTAACATCCACTACGGGCTCCAACGCGCGGCTTGGGCCAGATGTCAAGGGAAGAAGATCTGAATATCGCGACACTGGCAAACTTGGAATCGATCCCTTCTACATCCGGCACCACACCACCATGCCATTAGCGATCGTGAGCAAGATGGTGCATAGGTGACTGGGTGCCTGTGCTAAGCGTCGGCAGGGATCACCTCTTGGGGTTTGTGTTTTATAGTCACATAGACTACCTCCGAGCCCCACCGTAGGGGTCAAACTGACTGCGTACGTCAACTCCATTGCCATTATGCCTCAGCCACCGGTCAATTCACCCCTCGTCATCGCGAGCGGTAAGAAAACGTTTGAACTTAGGCTTTTTCAACCGGCTGAGATAAGAATCCTCGTTGTCGTCGACCAAATTATCTCTTGGAGTCATGCAGTCCGCCTCAACCGGAGTTTCAGTCCGCCATCTATGCCAACCAACGAACCAGCGAAACTCGCTACTGATCGACAACTTTTCCGATCGCGAGCTCCCTGAGGAACAGATGCAGAAGCGTTCTGATTTGATGTTCAGTGACGCATAGGTATGGCTATCTTGCTAGGCGGATATACAGGGCTTGTTGGTGGGACTTGTCGGTTGTTCGATTACGGGGTATAGTGCGTTTCTCGCGGGTCGTTCGGGTAGAGCCCTATGCAACCCCGGCGCGGAAGTCGTCTGGGCTGGGCAAGGGTGATTTGTTTTTGGGACTTTGGCGATTGGTGGTTTGAACACGGTGTTTCAAGGGTGTTAAGCAACGAGCCTTCATTGCTGGATGGAAGGCAAGTACTCTCAGCGAATACATCCAACCTCGCTCCCCCACGCATTCAGAGCTCAGATACCTATGTTTCGACTATAGACGCACTTGTCTCCCTCAATCCCCCTGGAAGAAGAAGTGCCGACTCCCCTTCCAATCGCCAATCATGGCGACATAGTCCTGCACACCTACTTAATAACACTCATCTCTCCCTCCGAGCCCTCCCAACAATTGGGGTTGGGGGGCGGCGCGATGGGGAGTGTGGGGTGAGGAGTCTGATGTTCTAAATTTCTGATGTGATTGAATTGTGATTTTTCCGGCTTTTCGTACTCGCTTCGGACATGTCGTGCTTAGAGATTTGGTCATGTCAAGGGAAGTGGGAATGCTGCATTGCGAGCGAGAAGGAGAGCGCCGCTGGGGAACTGGATTGATGCACGAGTGAGGACGAGGTTCGAGGTCTGTGGATTGGGAGGTCAGGATCGAATTGCATGGATGGCGAGGAGGTAGCGAACGGTGGGATGACTGTTTGAGAGGCTAAGGTTTAGGGGTGACGAAGAGGGAGAGAGGTCGCTTGCAGAGAGATGGGGGGGCATTGATCGTGGGGTGGGGGAGGGATAAGGAGAGGGTGTCGAAGACGGTAGTAACAAGCGGAGGACCGAAGATAGGAATCGTTGTACCGCAAGCGGAGATAAGGTGGTTTTGCTGGTTCTCTTTCATCTAGACTCTAGTTCATATGTATCTCATTATCTACCCGTCACCTATTACCCGCGACCCTTTCCATCCGTGGACCTACGACCTATACCCCCTCGACCTCATCTCACCCATCGACATACCCGCAAACCGCTCACTCCGCTTGTAGATCGGGCTCGTGCCCGTGTAGTTCCCCGTCTGCGTTGTGAAATCCGACACGGTGCCGAGGTCGGGGTTACGACCTAGCATGGTCTCGACAACGCGGTAGGCGGCGCCGGGGGCGTAGCCTGGCAGTTCTGTTGCGGGGGTCAGCAATGTGTTGTTAATGGTGCTTGTGTTGGGATACTGTAGACGGAGGAGAAAGGGATTCTACGAACCGTGACCAGCTAGCTGCACCTGATAGAAAGTCAAGCCACGCTCCGTGCCCCACGTGCCGACGATACCGGCGCCGGAGAGAGCACCACCGTTGTATTCCGGATGATAGGGCACATAGAACTCCGTGTTCGGGTATTTCTGGAAGCCTTGCTTGCCGTTCCAAGTCACATTCTGCAGCGCCGCCAGAGAGCCATTTGTAGGGAGCAGGAAATCGAGATTGCCTACGCCGATAAAGGTGTTGTTGATGGTCTCGATGACATGTGCCAGTACCCCATCTTGCGCGGGGCCGAGCGAGGTGTCGCTCAAGCTCTGGTTATCCGTAGGGCCACCGAAGACGTTGGTGCTGGTACATTGCTGCCATTTGGTGGGTGGGGCGTTGATTGCTTTCTGGACATCGCTGCGGTTGAAGTAGACGACCTCGGTAGGGGGGACATAGTCGCCTGGATTGACGCCGCCTCCTTGGCTCCATAGGTGGGGGCAGGTGTCGGTGACGTGGTAGATGTTGAAGCAGGGATTCACTAAGAGGAGGGCGCTGTAGAGGTCGTCGAAGATGTCGCAGGTGTAGTTGGGGGACTTGTAGGGGTCTGGTAAGACGGGGAAAGGGCCGGGAGGAGGAGGGAACTGGAGGTATTTTTCTATATAGGCTGTATAACCACATTCGTCCTGTTTGGCATGGATTGCTTTGGAGAAGGTGTCGTTTAGGAAGAAGAGGTTGGACCAGTAGTCGACGTATGGAAGTGTGACCACTACGTGGGGTTCAGATGAGTGCAATCAGGAAGGGGAGAGCTTTCATACCTTGTTCTTGAAGCGTGTTATCACCGAGGATGGGGTCGTTGATTGCCACACCGGCAAGGTTGTAGTAAACAGGATCGTTCGCATTGATGAAGGCGTCCGCAATATAGGGGACGTAGAAGCCGCCGTAGCTCTCACCGGTCAGGTAAACCTTGCGGTTTTGAACTTGGAAGGCATCGACAAAGCTCTTGTAGAAGCCAATGAATTCCTGGCCAAGCTCGACTTCGTTTGTGATGTTGGGAACACCCTGAGAAAAGCCGACGCCGACGGGTTGCTCAACCCACATCATGTTGGTCAGGTTGACCCATGTATATGGATTCTGCGTGGGTGCGATCGTCCCAGATTCCCAAGTAAATGGGCCATTCTCGGAAAGAAGACCACTTAGGGAACTACAGCCTGGACCACCGTTGAACCTGAAACTCAGGATAAGCATGGTTCCGATACTTTGAAAGCATCTGATACTCACCATATCGTGATTTCGTCTGACGCAGAGGGGTTTGATGAGGGAAAGAACCTGATGTGGTTGGTCAATCAGCGTTTGCCCATCTGAAGTAAACGACAGGAGGTGTTCTTACCAGAAGAAAAGCTCTCGTGTTTCATTGCTGGCAGATGAGATAGGGAGAAGCCCCGCGTACGACTCGCCAATGTCGAAGGGAACATCAGGAATACCTGTGCCGTTCACAACAAACTCTAAATTTCGGTCAGCCACTGATCTGATAAGTGGTCGAGGCCGTTGTACTTTGTGTGTTTGCATTGAGGTACGGTGAAGCTCGCTTTTGCAATCGCGAGTCCTGAAAGGATTGCCCCGCTTGTCTTCGCTCAATCACAGGAGCTTTTGGTAGGTTCTGAACCCTCTTGACTAATCGCTCGGCCTTGTTCAAAGCAGCAACCGAAGAAGCGCATAGCAATAGACTTAAGGATGTTAGGGAGAACTTCATCTTGAGAAAATGTAGGATCGAGGTGTTGACGTACAGATGAAGGAGGATGGGTACCTGCAGTATAAGTACTCGGAGCTATCAAGCTGAATGATGCAAGAACACCTGGTCCTGCCGCCTGAAGTCTGTGAATGCTCGGGTTCACCACGGACAAGCATGACCTTCGCCCCGAAGAAGAAGGAGCAGTGACACTTGGACTTTGATTGGCAACGGTCGTAGAATGCCTTGATGTGAATCTGGCTGGTGATGCATGATTCACCCCACATCCATGACCACCTACCTACCTGGGACTAGGCTACCTTAGAACGATGCAGCCTTCCGATAGAAGACCGAGATAGCTTCCGTCAGGCACATCGCTTCTAGTCATGCCACCAAAGAGACAGTGCACGCTGAAGAACTTAGAGTAATGATATGTGTACTTCGTAGATACTTTGTAACAAGAACCAGGGAGCTCATATAGGCGCAAAATGCAGCTGGATGTTTCAAGATGCGCGGCACATGGGAGCCACGACAGCGGCTAATACGGGCAGGCTAGGGTCCGCTTTCGCACGCGAGGCTTGGCACCTCGGCATGTGGAGCCGGAGGATCGACTGCCAAGGCTGGGGTTTAACTCTGATCAACCATTCCCAGCCACCATCTCCGCATGTTATCGTTAGCAACAGTACCACCCCGATAGGTGAGCCGCGGCTGGAAGGTAACTTGACCTGAATAAGTCAGAGATGGTTGTATTGATAAGATTTCACCCGTAAAGACTTGACTACGACCTCGGTATCGGTTCAGGTTCACAACCGAGGTCGGAGCGATTCATAGCATGATCTAGCTGTCAGCCGCAATGGGTTTCGCTCGGGTTCCTGCTGACGCTCCTCCTCCACATACCCGCCACTGATCCTCTGGTCCCGGTGACATGAATCACTGACCAAAGTGAATATGCGAGAGCGACTGGCTCCGCCTTCGGTCAGCCATGCTATGCTTCCCGCTGATTCTGCCATTTCATTGTGTTTTCCGCGTCATCAGCCTGCTAGTCGAGCTGTGCACAAAGATTTGAACTCGATACCCAGCCAACCTGCGGCAACTCTATTCTTTCCTATATCAGCACTGCACAAAAAGACCGTTGCTTAGCAAATCTCGATAGGTGAATTGAATATAAGCCGTGATTGCGCTTAGACAGCATCGGTTATTGTCTCATTATTCTGGACGTTCACCGCCACTCTCAGCTTCAGTCCGAGCCATCTTCCTGTCTCTTGTCATTACAATAGCTAAAGCCAGCTTGAAAACCAATAAGCGCTGCATGACGCTTGAGCAAAGCAATGGGCACAGTCCATAGAGTTCGGGATACCAGGAGTTCAAGGTCAGGCTTTCTATCTTGGTGAACGTCTTTGTCAAAGTTGGTATTCTCTCAAACAGCGTGAAGGTAGAGTATACCCTCGTGATTGAAGTCACAGGCCAGATACGAAAAGTTAGGGGTCGAAGAGATAACGCTGGTTGGGTGGAGAGCCTGGCCAGTTCAGTATATCTTCTATGAAGGGTGCCTTTGCCGCTTTGGATGTTGCCACCAGCTGTATGCATCAGGTAGACAGTGTTTGGTGTCGCAAAGTTCTCTGATCACGTGTTGTCCTTGTCTGAGCGTGTATGGTGCACACATATCATTCAAAAATCTCTCTCAGTGGGCGGACGGAGGTCGCAAGCAGCTGTCACGGGTCGGTCTTCAGTCATGTTTGAAAGCCTCCAAGTGGAGCCCTATCGCACGCAGTCTTTGTATCAACGCCAAGCTGAGAGATTGAGAATTGTACTTATAGCTCCTTGAGAAAACGAAAGCCTTTGACAAGACAATCATGGGTGCATCGCTTCGATCCATTCCAACTCGATGGCGTCGTTGCCTGTTGGACTCGTTGGTTTTCGATGGCGCTAACCATTCACGGTCAAAGGCTTGGCGGCGGCTCGCTCGTGGTTGCCCACTGCTGGACGCGGTCAACTCGCGATTTCGTCATTTGGTAATCTTGCGACTCGAGAAGAGCGAGGAAGTAACCCATTCCAGCCATTGACTGGAGATTGAAGATCTCCACAAAGTTGGGGTGCCATGGAGCGAGCTGTGAAGAAAGATGCTCCACCAATCATCGATCTGAAACGCGTGTCATCCCTGACTCGGCGCCTTGCTTTTTGGCTTCAGCTTGAGTTATAACGGACTTTGGCGTCAAGGGCTTGGGCCTGGTGGGGCTCTGGTGGTCGAAAGCTGTCCCGCATTGTGTATAAGTATCTAGTCCTTCTCTGAAGTTGCAGACCCCCGGCCAACACTCCCAAACAACAGCTCGAACTTCGCCGTCTCTGTCTTCACGACGAAAATTTGAGTCCACCTCGACAATCCCTCTCCGAACTGAACGAGACTATCATGAGAGTGAGAACATGCGTCTCATCACTGTCGTCCCGTTAATCTTCACCTCATTGGCACTCGCGGCTCCGTACCCAACTGGGCTGTCGCTAGCAGTAAGTCTCCCAGCCGCAAGCCACGAGCACACCTGATCGAGGTCGTATAGACCCCAACGTCTTGCGATGTCAATCAGCACCGATGCGCCCCAGGCGACGAAACCTGTTGCGCCGTCGCCCGAGGACGACAACAGATCGCTAGGCCCGCTTTTGCCGGTGAAGCAATATTGTCGTGGGAGGATTGAGGGTTGGATGACGTGACAGGTCCGGGGACTTGTTGAAGACTGTGCTTGGTGTCTTGTCGCACTCTCTAGAAGAGGGGCGGTTATTGCTATACGTTCTTGTTGGTCATTCGTTTCAAAGGAGTCTGTGTAACGCCGCTTGGTAGTCTTCCGTGAAGTCTAAAGCCGCCATGATGATCAATGTATGTAATTATACTGCGACAAGACAGATTATGAGTAATGTCTAATCATACCTGATATCTTAAAGTCCGAGCCTCATGGTAGTGTTCAGCGAAGCCCACCGTTGGGCTTATGGAGCTGGCTGGGTGACAGCATCCATCTCGTGAGATCACTGTCCCGACTTCTACCGATGTATACATATCTGACTCGCATCAATCTCGACAAGGATCTGGATCAGGACCAGTCCTTCCACCCTCGAAGTGTGCGTCGTGGATCCTGCATCAGATAATCGTATATCTCGGGACTCTTCTCCAGCAATCGGATTTCAGTATCTTTTAGCACACTTTCGGGCAAAACCTTGTGCACCCGCTTTTCGTTTCTTGGTGCTCGCCAAATTACCACGGATTGCTTACGGTTCAAGTTCTCCTTGTCGACCTTGACTTCCCAGCCGCTTAGGCCTTTGGCGTCGTAGTCGCCTCGATCGTCAATCCCTGGTCCGTCAAGGCACGTCCGTGACCGAACAGATGGGTGGATGTATTCATGGGTGTTCTTGAGGGGCTTTGACGTGGGTTCGCCAGTAAGTCGATCGATGCGGTAGTAATCTCCTGGTGTACGAGTGGTCGTGCCAGCAACAACATACGCGGCTGTCAATGAATTGTAGATCTCACCTGTCGACGCATGTCAGTGTGAGCTGGGATTATTCAGGATATAGCACAAACCAAAGGACCAGGCCCGTGGTTTTTCATGCTTCTTGCGATAATATTGCTTGTTCAAAGCATGCTGCTGCAAGACATAGTCCGGGTCGAATTCAATGAAGGGCTCCAGCTGCGATATCATCCATGCCAAAGTGATATCCGCAATCTCCTGATCAGGATAGCCTCCACCGACGTTGGAATGGACGCCTGGGAACCAAACCTGCTTTAGGTTCTATCATGTAGCATCGTGAGCTTGATGGCAAAGCTTGAGTATAGGAAATTTGGACACTTACGGTGGTGCAGTCACGAGTCTTCTCCCATAAGGCTGGGGAAAATGCCGCTCGCTTTTCGTCGAGGCAGAGTGCTTGAAAAGCATTCTCTACAAAATCATCTAAAGTTGTGTCGTAAAATTGGAAGGCTTTCATTTTAGATGACTGAAGTCTCAGTCTTTCAAGCCAAGGTATTCTTGGGACTCCAAGAGACCCTGAGATGTTTTAGTCGCAAGGTCAACGAGCAAGTCCAGTCCGGAAGTGACCTTACCGACAGTCTCCCAGACACCGATAGCTTTGATAGGAATGCCCAACGTAGTCAAGCGGCGCTGTCCAATGAGTCAATTACGGCTAGTCACATTGAGTAATCCAGCTACGTACTGTCTCTAGCTGCCTCACGTAACTCTTCCCGAAGGGGGGTTTGTTGGGAAACGGAATATTCGGGTATTTTGGTCTGTAAGAGTCGTCTTCCCTATGGATATAATCCTCGAATATTTCCCCGAAGTAGGGCAGCCCAGATTTGGTCAGGAGACCTATATCCCCAACAAGTCCGCCAACACTTCGAGCAGTAAATGCACCACGAGAAAAACCTATGAGGAATATCTCGTCTCCTTCGATATAGTTGGTTGCCAGGAAGCTGTAGGCTTCGCGGATATTGTCCTTAACACCATCGCCTGTGAGACCACCGGCGACGCGCATGAGAGCGCCGCCTTGGGATCCGACTCCGGATTGGTAATAGACCACTTGGGGCTTCCCCTCCTGATCTGTGTCATTGATGGCCCAGCCTATGCGAGCAACGTTGCTGGGATGCTCCAGCACACCTGCACGGAGATCAAGAGAGTCGAGCCAGGTTCCTGCTTCCGTTAATGACGCTCAGACTTCGACCTATGGAAAGTGCAAACGAGCGTACCGTCACAAGTGACGATCAATTTCTTTGAAGGCATCGGCGGGGCTTGGGAATGTCGTTTTGCTACCGCCATGATATCTTCCAGGCATCGTGTGGGAAGGTTACACGCTGTATGGCAGTCGGGGGCGTCGTGTGACTAGGGTGAAATGCGTTGTCACGAAGGCGATTTTCCCTCTCACCTGGACCGTGACGACATGTGCTCATCTACTTTAGGCGATTATGGTCGAAACATTGACCGACCAACAGACTGAGTAAAGTAAGGTACTTTTAAGGATGGGCTACAATTCCGAATTTTTGGATGCACAATTACGTGTTCCACGATATTGTCGCCAAGAATAGAATATGACGACTCGCAAATTGATGATGTCGCGCTTGTGAGCCCCGGAGCGATAAAAGCGGCCCGACACGCCTGGTGGGAAGGCCAGGTCTTGGCAGCGAGTAGAAGATGGAAAAGCCTGGTTGAAGCCACGCTGGTTCCGGAAGTTGTATCTCAAATGAGTATCCTGTATTGACAAGATAAATTTGTGCAGTACTTCCAGTGCGTCCATAGAAGCACAGGTCGTAAAACCCCTGTTGCACTCAGCATGCCACCTTGATGAGAACCAGAACCCAGAGTCATGAGTACAGGCACGGGTCCTCCACAGGCCCAGCTGAAGTATATGACACCCTATCCCATCGCAGACGATCCCCCAACACCGAAACCCATCCCTGATTTTTCAAATCCCTCGCACACGCTCGCCCAGCGGGCGACAGCGCGCTTCTCGCTAGATGGCAAACATGCAATTGGTACGATGAACATATCTCATACAGCATCATCGACTGAAACGCCAAAGTCACTGGCGGTGCTCAAGGTCTCGGTTTGGTCTGCGCTAGGGCGTTGCTCGAGCACGGCGTTACGCATCTTGCCGTCTTCGATGTAGACGAGCAGCAAGGCGCTGCAGCTGTGGAACATTACATCAGCATCAGTGAGGAGACGAAACCAGTGATTGTATTCAGGAAAGTGGATGTCACTAATGAAGAGAACGTGAACCGGGCTGTCGGTGAAGTATCCCAAGAATTCGGTAATATCGATATTCTGCTTTGTTTCGCCGGGATCACAGGGTCCAAATTGGCGGTAGAGTACCCGGTTGATGAATGGCGGCGCATCATGGACGTCAATGTGAACGGCTCATTCCTCGTCGCGAGAGCGGTTGCGAGGTCTGCCTAGGAGCTTGCCCCATCCTACTTCGAATAACTGACTTTAGCGGTATGCTAGAGACATCATAGCTCGCAACGGTTCCGGGTCCATCGTGTTCACAGCATCCATGTCCGGCTACATCGTCAACCAGCCACAGCCACACTCGGCCTATGCGATCTCCAAGGCCGGCGTGCACCACCTCGCTCGCTCGATGGCGGGAGAGTGGGTCGGGCACAACATCCGCGTCAACTCCATCTCTCCGGGCATCATGAATACGCGGTTGTCGGGTGGGCCAGCGCAGGCTGATTTGCGGAAGTTGTGGATGGAAAGATCGCCGATGGGGATGGGTGACCCGGAGGATTTGACGGGGGCGGTGGTGCTGCTGTGTAGTGATGCGGGAAAATTCATGACTGGGGTCGATATTAAGATTGATGGTAAATTTTTTAAGGCCAGACGTACGCTATTGAGGGCTAACATGATATACAGGCGGATATACTATATTCTGAGTACATTTTCCATATGCTGCTAGAGAAATGCTGCACCATTACTTCGCGCTTTCTGAAAAGACGCCTTGACGGAATGACAGTGGACTGATTGCCCACTGAACACGCACGGCTGAAGAGGCAATCCGTTCAAGCATGAGTCGAATTCTGACATCAGATATGATCAGCGGGCCACGCTGACTCGATCAATCCGTGCGTGCGCACGTACCCTAAGAAGCTGACGATGCTTTCGGAGCTGAGAGCCAGAGCACCCTTTGGCAAGCTTTACGATTCTTCTATTGCCTCTCCAAGTCCGTTGTATGAGTACTTAATACTTTGATATTTACTCCATAGCGTTACAGCGCAGCCATCACACTTGACACGAGCCGCAAACTCATAGTGAATCAGCATCATGTACTTCGCAAAACCACACAATAAAGTCAAAGTCTACTAGACGGTCCGTGTAACTTCAAGGCATTTATCAGAAAACGACTTTCTTTCCTGATCAAGGCCAAAGGTCGATTCAATCAAGTCCCCAGCTAGTGCTATGATTCAAGGGGAAAGTCAAGGAATTGATATTTGAAGGTATTTTACCACAAAACAAGCCCCCATTTTCGCCCACGGAGATCCAAGTCATAGTGATTTCAAATCAAGTATTTCTCTAATGCTCTTTCGATCTTGCCATTTTCAAATCAGTGTGCTCAGAGAGACGTTTGTGATATCTATACAGCACCAACAACGAGCACCTAAGCTGGCAGCTTCTCGCGTGACTGAATATCAAAGATACGAGAAAACGCTCGCCTGGGAAATATAGCCGTACTGGATAAAGGCTTTCGGAATTATCGAGTCATTATTAAAAAAAAAAAGACCATCAAATATCCATTCAAAAGCGGTGGTTCTCCGATCCCCTCCAAGTCTGCAAAAATATTCTGTCACCTGGGCGAGGCAGCCTCGTGGGAAGACCAGACTTGGGGTTTGATGTCGCCTTCAGAAGACATCCGTCAAAGCCCAAGCTAGCGCCACCTATCCGATCAGCCAGACCCTGCTTCTCTCCCTCGACCTTCCGATGAAGTATGTAGTGCCCAATCGCGAATAGGAGCTTTGCAACGAATGTTGCTATGGAGCTATACCACGAGTTTGTCTGACACGTATTAGCGTCACAGCCAAAAAGATGGAGCAGGGCAATTGGTGGTTACCTGGACTCGGCATAGCGCATCAAAGCTCACCACCCCATGGAACGCCGCCTGTATGTCATCTGCCTTAGTCGAACAGGTCCAGCCCCACAGATCATTTTCATTGCCATGCAGGCTCTTCTCGTAGCGATAGATCCCCGAGACAATGATCCAGCCCACAATGTGTATGATATACCGCGCCACCGTGACTTTCCAGCTCGCCCTCGCTCTCTTCCAGCAGCAGCAATAGCTGAACAGCGTTACGAGCGAAAGCACCAGTGTGAGCCCCGACGCGGCCGATAGCATGATCGTCGGCCAGAGCTTTGTTCCTCTCGAAGGCCAAGGGGTCCGCGCCTCTCGGATGGTGTCTTTGGTGGTGGAGTATGTGTTGTTGACGTAGATCATGATCGCGAACATGACAGCGGAGAAGAGCGTTGTTACGCCCTGCGCGACGAATCGAAGGATCCGTACCCATCTCTTGAGCTTCTCGAGCTTTCTCCTTGCGAGGCGAGCGAAACGCCCATCCTCGGGCTCCGGGGTTGGGGGGACAGAAGTGCTCGGTGCGTAGCCGTGGGGATCAAGGGTTTGTTGTGGGGGTTGGGACGGTCGATCGTAGTCGGGATCGGGTGAAGGCAGCTTCTGCATCTCGTTGGCGAATCCAGGCTTTGTGGGAAGATTGAGCTTGTCGTGGTAGTACGAGGCGGCCGCCATTGCTGGCGATGACCTCAAATTTTGTTCACTTTGGCCAAGGCCAAAAACACAGCTACTCTTCTACCCTAAAACTAATGAAAGATGGTGGTCGCAGGACGCACACTCGGCGACCTGAGCGATGTCTGGCAAAGGGAGAAATCTGGGACAGAGTAAAGAGCCCGGGAGGTGAGGAGAAGAGGGGCAGGGTGTGCACATATTATGTGGACCCATCTTACTGAGTCGAGGAGATCTCGATCTCGGTCTCGTAAAGGTCGTTTTGGCACACATGAAGCTGGAGAAAAGTCCGGGACATGTTGTAGTTTAGTGCTTATGGCTGTAGGGCTGACTAAAGACTTGGCCATGTTTGGCCTAGCGTTGTAAGCCCTCTAGTTTTGAGGCTTGATCATCATCTTCTTGATTGGACTTTTTTACACAGCACTCCATCGACTAGATAGGGATGCGAAGACAGTTGTGTGTTGTGACTCAAGTTTCCATTCATGATTGAAAAGGTCTGTGGATGTGGCGTGCGGCCTCCATAGTAAGCAGACATGGACTTTTTTCGCTGCATTATTCAAGTAGTCTCAGACTGCACAGTCCAGGAACAGACATCTTGTGTCGATCTACCAGTCATGGCTGATGGTCCTGTAATTAAGTGTAGGAGCACTCCGTGTATGCATGTGAAGTTGTGCGACTGCTTCAGCATCTTCGGAACTCCTTGTTCTCAACCTCTGGCAATGTGAATAGCTGGAAGACTCAAGTCCACCGGCCCATATCGGTGCACGACGCTCGAGGTATCTGTCTCGCATCATGTCTTCTTCACATCTCACCAGAAGTCGCCGATACCCTCGACCGACTGCTCAAGCAAGTTCATCTTGGCATCAGGGTAAAACAATGGAATTCTTGAGAGTTACCACAACCTCTAACAAAGAATACCCCTACAATGTCATACTGTATAACAAAGACAAACCGGTCTGTATATACCGCTCTTCCCTCTCATTGTTCCAGTAGACTATCTCGAAACCCCTCTTCGCTTCCAACGTCTTCCGTGACGTTCATTTGTTTTCTCTGGGAGCTGGTCTTCCCCTTTCTTTTCTCTAATGCAATATACAGTTCTCTACCTTCTTGGACAGCTGGCTGCCCTCACGTTCGCTGCAGACTTGCAGAAAGATCCACTTACTAGTAATCTTGACTACCTGCACGACGACTTGGTTGCACATTTACCACTACCGACAGGCACGTTTTTTAAGTGGCCCGCCGGATGGATACCTGGAGACTGCCAGGAGATTGTCTATTCGAAAAACCTATTAGAGATCGATCTTGAAGTCTATAGTGTGCATTACGACGATTGCGACGCCCCCTGGATACTCTGCCGCCACAAAGATAGCCCAAATCCCGTCGGCTACATGATCGACCGTTTTGGCCGAGTGCCGGTCCGTGCCCGCTCATATGTACGGCACGTTGTGGATCTCCCTGATCATAAAGATCCGACCAATACCTACGCAGCCAACAGCAATGACAACATCCTCCTTGTCAACAAAGCAGACACCATTCTCGCAGTACTAATCCACGAGACCGGGCACAGCTTGGACCATAGGGCATACCAGAAGCAAGGACTCCTTTCCGAATCAAAGCGCTGGAGTGATGCCTATGCCGCAGACTCCAAGGTCCCGGACGAATACTCACAAACTAGTTTCGCCGAGGACGTTGCACAGAACACTGTGGTCGCTGCATACGATCTCAACGTACCCGGCGGCTTCCAGAAGGTGCAGAAGGACTGGAAAACGATCTACAGCCAATACTCACTCATCAAGACTTTGGCAAACGAAGCTGGGCAGACGTTCACCGAACCCGGCAACATCTTGATGCCTGGTGGAAAATGCGGGCACAGACTGACCAACAGTGAACCAGTGCGGACGGTGAAACCTATCCATCGAAGGGGAGCAATTCCAGCTCGTGGTCGGGGTAAGGCGCCGGACGTCTCTTTGCCTGATCATATTGCAATTATCGAGCCTTTGAATTTTCACCCTGGGGAGATGTGTAATCATCCTTGATAGCTTCAATTCATGGCTGTAAGCACACATCTGCTACTTCATAGCTTCAATTCAATGGCTGTAAGAACACTTCTGAGACTTCAGTGGGTTCTGCATTTCTGTTGCAAAATCACCGCGATTGTACATACTAAACTAGATGGATCTCCCTCTCACATGACTCAATGAGATTTGTTAATCAATTATCAAGTATGTCTGCGAAATAACACTATACTGAGCATTGTTCATTGCAGCCCAACGCGGGCTAAGTACTTTCACATTCAAACCATTTTTACCAAGGGCCCAAGGCCGGTACTAACACCCACCGCTGCTACCAAATGCCACATCCAAAACACTCACAGGTTCAATGATCCGCTCATCCGAAACGTATCTACTCGAACGCCACTAGCACGTTCATCACACAAGAAAAAAGCAACAATTTCTTCTCTACCAACAACACAACTCTCCCCCAAAACCCACTCAGATATAATGAAGCTCCATACCCATACCACGATACATTCTCAGCCAACTGGTTCGCGTACGCATTATAGATGCAGCTATAATCTTCGTCAAGACAAGCTAATCTACATAAAAAAATAGTCGATGATTTCGCTTCGCTGTTCGCAAGATCTTGACTGTCAATGTTTACAAAAGTCGAAATCCTTAACATCTCTATTATAACAATTTTTTTGTAATACTAAAAACAGTTTGTAGACTTACTGTCGATAACAGAAGCTGCACTCAAACATCCATTCTTGGAGGTCAAAACATATACCTACAGGACATTTAAACGCTCAGGAGGACCGACGCTTTCTAGACTTCTTCGAGTGCGCATGTGGGGACTAAGTATTGAGTGCTAGTATTGTATCTGCCTGGTCTTGAGCAGCTGGAATGACAGCAACGCGCTGACTCTGCTCTACGTATTCACACTACGACCTCCTCCCCACCTCCCGGACCGCCCCCCTCCTCTTCAACCCCTCCCCCACCTCCCTCCCTATACCACCACTCTCCCCTTCACAATTCCCATCCCCCTTCCACTTCCCCTCACCCACAACCTCACCCACCACCCTTCCCCTCCTCATCACCTCTCCCCCCCCCTCGCCGCTCTCGCCACTCTCCCAGTCCTAAGCGCCAGCTCCAGCGCCGCATCACCCTTGATCGTCAACATCCGCCGCGGCTCTGGCAGTGCTTTCCGCGGTTTCTTGGTGGCGGAAATCTGTGCTTCATGCTCTTGGGCGCGGGCGCGGGCGATGCGGGCGCTGAAGGAGAGGTTGGTGGAGGTGGTGGTGGGCATTGTGCGGGTTTTGGGGGGGGTGGAGCAGGTTCGGGGGCTAATTGAATATGGGGAGATAGAGCAGAAGTTGGGTATGATTACTGGGGTGGGTGATGAGGTAGGTATGTTTGTACGATAAGGCAGGGGAGTAATCGGGGGCGAGATGTCGAATGGCCGGCATTCAAACAGATGAGAATGAAAGAGGTGGGATGACCATGGGGTTTGAGGGGGGAGCGTTATAGGGCGAGCTGCACATAATGGCTTTGTGAGGGGTGCTGGTGGATAGGGGTGAGGGATAGGGAGGGGGCTTTGTTTCTTGCGGATTCCTGTAGCTGGCGTTCGAAAAGGGGCCGAACAAAGCCGCAGCGGTAATTCTAGTGTATGGGAGGGATATTCTTTGTTTGAGGTGGAAGCTCGCAGATGCGTGGTTGTTCATCGATTGCTGAGTTGGGGAAAGGATGGGGATTTGGACTAGCTGTGTAGCAATTCGGTGGGTGGTGGGGGATATAGTTGTTGGGGTTTTATAGGTCGGGTTGGCTGGTTGTGTTAGCTGTGACTGAAAGGGGACATTTGAATTTGAAACTCAAGCCATGCTAACCTGGTAACGGTGAAGCGTCAAGGAGTAGATGGATTTATTACGCAAATCGAAGAACGATGGTCAGGTAATTTGGTTGATATGAATGCGATCGGGGCATAAAGTGGCGAACTGGCAAAAAGGCCTTCGCTGTTGTATTACGAGGATAATACATATATGCTTGTGCTATTCTCCTGACGACTTTCCATGTTATGCTATGTCTCGATCCATGCAAGGGTGTCAAGATCCACTTCTCTCTTGCTGTACCGCTTCTCCGAGCCGGTCCCGTCGTATGTCCAAAAACCCTCTTCCACGGTCACCGTTCGAGTTTTGGTGAGACTTCGGAGGAGTGCGATTATCTGGCTAATGCCCTCTTCCTTCCTGGTGTCCATAAGCTTAGATCTCTGCCACCCTGTCAACAAACTGTAAGTTTCAAAGTGTTCCGCACAGATATCCCAGGGATCCCCATTGAACGTCATGTGTAGCCGTCTCGTTGTTGAACTACCTGGCGCTGGGTTCTGATTGACATAGCGCAAGATCTCGAGTATGCATTCTCCTGCGGGCGTAAGACGAAGCTCATGACGATTGTGCTGCTTGTCCTTTGACCAGAAACAACAACAAACTGGGCGTTTCAGAAGATCGTCCCAAGACATGCCGATGTTGATGTCAGGTACCCATCGCAAGCAGTGCAATTTCAGGTCACTTTTGTTCTTGAAGTAACTGTTATAGTAGCGTGTGCACAATGGGACGCTAACTATGCACTGAGTAGGACCGTCTTCATCGAGTGCATAGATGCGGCGGTAATCTTGCATCAAGAACTGCCGATTTGCCGACCACCATGTGAGGTCCTCATCGAGGTGAATATCGCAAGAGACGTTTTTGTAGAGATAAGAGACTCCTTCATAATGAATCTGCTTGTTTACGCAAAGGATCGTGGGATCAATGCCAAACGAGCAAATGTGCTGCAACCAGCCGTAATCATGATCAGGGGGTGTCGAGCCATAATCGATGCACTCATAGTCGCCAATCTTGATCCTTGTAGTGGCTTCTCCACTCGGTTGAACCTCTCCATGAAGGCCAGTCGCGTCTGTGCTGACCTCGCCATAGTCGTTATCCCCATGGTCGGTGGCCCCACGGTCGTTATCCCCATGATTATCCTTGTTCACCACTTCCACTTCATGCTGCTCACTCGCTTCGGCGTCTTCCTCATCTTCACCTTCAGCATTTTCCAGGTGCACAACGTCCTCATAGCGCTCGGCGTTCTCGTCTTGATCTCCGCTCAATTCGTACTCCTTTCCTACTCGATCTCCGTTCTCCATGTACAGCAAACGATCCGGAGAAGGGTCGGGGTAGAGTAGCTCCTCATAGATCTTGATTCTCAATTCTAGTGGCAGAGCCAGAAGAGGTGATGTGGCTTCGTCTCCGGTAGCAGATGTGTCGAAGACGGGGGTACTGGACTCCATGATCTACAAGAGATGCAACTGAATATGCCAACTGATCTAAGGTTCTGGACAAGTGCAGCATCGATCAACCTAGAAAAGGTCAGCGAAAGGAACTCCAAACCACAACAGCCATCTGTCAGGACTTACCTGCAATCTACATTACCAGGCCTCATGCCATAGATGTGCTGGGGTAGAGTCAAATACTCTACCAGAAGTCCGCGTCAGTGAGTTGAGTGAGGCTAGTAGGCTGTTGAAAGAATGGTGCGGGACAGCAGGAGCCGAGGCAGAGTGAAGTTATCACAACGATTCGCTAGAGCTGAGGTGTTGAAGCCATATGCTAGCGTGTGTCTTAGTCCTCTGAATCCTTGACGCGACAACTTTCCTTAATTCACCGACAATGGAAACCGGCACTTTCAAAGGATAACCTGAAGCTTTCAATCGATCCAAACTTCTGTATTTTTCTGAATCAAGTGTCTCCTTCCCCTTGATTATCCGCATTTCGCAAATGGCTTCCTATCCGAAACGAGTGTATCCCGCCCTGACGTCCACCATCGAGGTCGACCCAGCTGGTGACCTCCGGCTGCTAGTGCAACATGGTGAACAGCAGATAATCTTCCAGGTCTCGTCCAAGGCGATGTCACTCGCGAGCCCAGTCTGGCGTACGATGCTTGAACCCGCTGGACCGTTCAAGGAGTCGCAGTCAGACAGTGAAGAGATTACTTTCCCCGACGACGACTCAGAAGCGCTCTTGATACTGCTGCTGGCTTGCCATCTACGCTTTCAGGATATACCTCAGGAGCTCTGGTACGAGCAGTTTCTGAATGTATGCATCCTCTGCGACAAGTATGATTGTATAGCGTTGATCCGCCCATGGATCTCAAGATGGCAAGCTCATCAGCTTCATCTCGCCGGTCCAGTAATTCACGGAGAATGGTTGTTCATCTGTTGGACCACCGGAGATCAAGCGACCTTTGAGCGTGTTGCGCGACATTATGTCAAGACATCTCTCGCTGACGTTTGGAAACAATTCATCGATCGACCTAAGCTTCTGGACGCAGCTATCCCACCAGGTATCCTAGGTCTGCCTTGATCAGTTCCACTGCCGAGAAACTCGTCTTACAAACTCGCAGAAAGTATATTTGAAGCTCGACTCCAAACACTTACAAAGTTGATCGAGTTAAGTTATTCTCTCGCAAATCGGCGAGGGCCTAACAAGCAATCGCTGCATTGCGTTAGCAATGATGCAGATAGCAGTGAAGCTTGTGATGATCTATCAGTCGGCTCAATGACAAGACAGCTGCAAGCAATTGAGTCGCCAGTCGCACTTTGGCCTGGCGTCCCCTGCGATATTGCGTCCCGGTATAACCAGACTGTTGAAACATTATCGCGGCATCTGCAGAATATGGTCTGTAATGTTTATCCTCGCGGTCATCATAAGCACTGCGGATTTGTTGCGGCGTTAGATGATGGTGTCAAGAAGATCCTAGCAGACATGCCCTCCGGCATGGACGACTCTCATCGAAGGCATATGGCAACACAGCGGTCGAAGTTAAGCCAGTCACACAGTCTGTTGGGCCAACTAGGCCGACCAAGACAGCCGCCTCCCCTTAAAGAGAAGCGCTGACCAAGCCTGGGGACCCTCTAAAGTTGAAGAGGTATACCTAAACCCTTCTATCCAGCTGACCTCCAATATTCACAGTGGCTAGGTGGTTTCTGATCCTCCGACAGCAGTTTTTCACATCATACTGATGATACATCTCAACAGTAGTGGACACAAAGAAATTTGGTGCTTTCAAAGCGACGGGCACTGCGTTTCGAACATGATGCTAAGCACACACTCCTGGTACTAGCACGATCAATACGACTGATTGAGAGGGCCCTGCTTGAACAGTGCTTCTCGCATACCAGAACCTCTCAAGAGACATATCTAATAATAGTGCGCCCAAGTTCTCCAACCACGTCATTCCACATGGTGACATGAGATGATTCATCTTCTCCTAGCACTCTTTGTATTCAGACAAAGATTAAGCGACAAGGCATAAGTAGAGCACTGCAGTGAGAAGAAGCAGATCAGGCATATCGTAAGTCGACAGTTCCTTTAAGCCAAGGTGTTGGATAGCAGCGAGGCTCTGGTAGGCGATTCAAAGGCTATGACTCGGATGGCATGGCGACTCATAAATATCTCCAAAAAGGTGGCTGACACCAGTATCAACCTCTTGTTCCCGCCTTTGGCCGTGAAGCTGGCAATGAAGAAGAGACCAGCGTTGGGGAATCACAAACGCATTCGTCAGATCCCGAGATGTCGGAAGTGTCCAAGATTTATTTCTTGGGTGGTAGGTCGCAAATCGTAAAGGCTTCTGACCACCGATTCGTCTACCCTTACAATTCTGCTGGTCTGGATCCTTCGTAGTAGCACGATCATCTTTCTCACTTCCTCGCGCATGTTCCCCACCCTGACACCCGCAAGCAGAGGCTTCCCAAACTCGATCGCCGGGCCGTCGTCAAGATATCCTAGCCGCTCCGCATAGTCGCCCTTCTTTACCCCCTCCAGCTCCCAGTTCGACATGATCGTCAGATGTAGCCTTTTTCTTCTTGCTTCCATTGGCGCTGACTCTTCGCACAGGTACCGCAGAATCTCGAGTATCAGCTCGCCCGTTTGTGTCACATAGGGGTCATCGATGCTTCCCGCGTCCCATCCAATCATGGCGCTCCGCGAGGTCACGAGACTGAGATGACGAATACGCTGGAGACAATGTGGATAAATTATGCCTTCTACACCTGTGTCAAGAGACATTTGGCCTTCTTTCCTAGTCTCTTCATTCAGGGGCTTTCGTAGTAATTTTGTGTGGTCTTTCACAAGGCCGGCAGATTTGCCACCCCTCCAATGATCCATAAGACTTGTAGTTTCCATGACACCTGTGGCAAGATAGATCTCGAACAGGTTGCTATTGTAGAGGAGTGAGACCGCCTCGCTATGAAGTTGCCGATTGACTCGAAGAATTGCGGGGTGGACACTGAAGGTATCTCCTCGGCCGTGTCTGTCATGGTAAAGCGTATACACTTTGTGCGGATCAGGGCAGAGCAGCATCTGATATATTTTCAACTTCAACTCCAAGGGCAAATCAAGCAATGCCGGCGTGAAGCTGCTGGCAGCCATAGCTAGTTCCACTTATGATGATACAGGAAAGACGGTTTGCCTTGCGGAGGTTTCGGCTCCTGCTAGCTAGATACTTTCGTGAGAAGGCCAGAAAAGGACGTGTATCATAGCGCTGAGAGAGCAAGCGTCGCAGCTGCAGACCTCTTGTGTTAGCAGAGGAATGTCATTGTCGCAAGGGAGGGAAGCGCATTTGAAGGTCGACCGATGTCAGAATGAAGGTCTTTAGGGCTATATTCCAAACCCTAAGATCAAACAACCGAAGTTTTTGCATTCAAGGGGGAGATTTTGGTAATCTTACTAAGGTATTGTATGAATCCATTCTCGGAATTCTGCAAGGGAGTTCGTGTTCAAGCCGCTGTCAATTATAGCACGAACGGTGTTGGGCAATCCTTCTGCTACTCCTCAGATATTGATCCACCAGCAGATTACAGGTATTTGAGGATAAGGTACAATGAAATCAGAAGTGTGATCCTATGTGCTTAGTACGTCATCATTGCTATTTGTCGAAAACAGTGGCTTTGGCCCTTCATCGAGTCAATGGCCCCAGGACGACTGTCTAGAAAGCCGGTCCCACAATCCAAACCTGTACTTCCTATCCCTCCTACGCTCCCTACCGTCTAAAATCTCCTCGATAGTCGGCAACCTTGCAGTCCGTGCCATCATCTGATGATGCCTGATCGAGACCTTCAGCATCCTTTCCGAGATCGCTCGCTGCTCTTCCAGCTCCTCCAGCTGCGTCGTTCTTTCTGACTCATCCAGCTTCGGCTTTGGCCAGGCTTTGAAGAGCTCGTATTTGCATGTAGGGCAAGCATTGCCATTCCCGCCGTTCGGAGTGGGGCTGAAATAGCGCATTAGACAACGACTGCCGAATATGTGGCCGCAGGGAAGCTTGACATCAGTCTCCACAACGCCTTTGTCGGAACACGGCGTGTTGTAGTCGTTGAAGCAGATGCTGCATGTCGGATCTTCTAGTATGATATGTGTCTGCTTGCGAAGGAGATCGTCGACGAAGCATTTGGGACATGGGCGCTCGGAGGATGTGTGGAGATGGATACAGGGCGCGTACTGGATTGACACCGGCATGGTCGCAAGATTTAGGTGTAGGTAATTCAGCGCGCGTGCTCTCGTTACGGTCGAAATCAATAGTACGGCTGCCAGAAACCATACGGCGCTATTGATCGAACAGTGTGATTTTATACATTGTCGTTCGACAATCGATTTTGTTCGCTGGGGACAATGGAAGCTTATCATTGACAAAGGACCTCTTCAAAAGCGCTTTGCGTTGCGAGGGTCGGGTGTTTCATACCAGCAGGCCAGATTCTTTGTTTGCTTCTCGGACTCATCGGCGGGTTCTCTAGACGGTAGATATCTGGGACCGAGTTGTCGGGTTGGGCCGCGTTAGCAAGAGTCTGTTGGCGATGAGGTTGATGTGAAGGAGCTCAGTATGGGTAGTGCTTGGGAAATCAGTAGTAGCACGGAATGAAGCTTATGTTCGATAACAAGCGCTGTAGCAGATCAATTGGATCCAAGGGATCAAGTGGGAGCGCAAAAGAACTTATCAACCGTTTAGTGAGCACACTCCTCAATTGTTTTGTCCCAATTGTCTCCATTCACAAGCCATTTCATATTCCTCTCAAATCCATTCATAGCCATTTCAGCATCCTTGAGTCCAAGAACCTCATCATTCCACGTGACCCTCATCTGCACCGTCTCTGCATCTACCATCCCACACCACCACATGAACGAAAGATTAGCGTGCCCCGCAAATTGCAGATTCTGCAGCGTAGCGTTCGGGTCCGGAGTCACCACGGGGTTGTAGTTGATCGCTTGGCGCCGCAACACCTCATGCAAGAAGTCGCCATCTTCATCTCCAAGCTGGTCGCGGAGTCTTAGGGAGGGGTACTGCGCGCGGGCTGTGTTTTCGGTTTGCTCGACTTGCATACGATGAAGGAGGGTTGAGATGGGCTCGGTGGGGTCCAGGTAGATGTTGTCGAAGGAGGTTTCGATAGTGGCGCCAGGCATATCCATGGGGTCGGGCAGGCGGTCTGCGATCTGGCTTTCGATGAACGGGTAGGTGCGGCACATTTGGAGATTGCTAAAGAAGGCGTAAGGGTGGCCCGTCTGCTGCGTGTTGAAGATTGCGATCGCCGCTTTGATAGCCACCACGTGAGGAATCTTGTGGACTTTCAGGTACTGGTTGTTGCTCATGTCGATTCTGATGTGGTTCGCGATTCCCGCCAAACCTGGGGTGATGTTTCCCTTCAGCAAAAGTTGATCAGCTGTCCGCGCTGGGGACCCGTTCACGGACTGAAATGACTCCAGGGGCCATAGACCTCCTCGTCGTTGAGCGATGCCTTTAACGCGGGAAGTGAAATATTCGAGATTGAGCTGAGCGGGGACCGAGGTGCGATGGTTGTAGTATGCATTTGCGAAGAGACTATATCTTGGTCGTGACGGAAGCGTCACGACCGGATTGTTTAACGCTTTCCCAAGGTCTTCGATGAAGATGGAGAGGACGGAATGGGCATCGTAGGTTGAGTGATCGCCATACACGACGAAACCGGCACTCTTGATGGTCTCAATGTAGTATATCGTTATATAAAACAACGGAATCGGCTTGGAGTCCATGGAGCCCATAGCGGCCCGGTAGCTTAAGTCGGTCGTCAGTAGATCCTCTGGTCTGTCCAAGATACCACCATCTTTGATCGCTAGATCGAACCAATGGCTGCTAGAACGTATCATCACCCATGAAGGGCCGGCCAAAGCACTGTCCACTAGAATGGTGCGCAGCATCTCATGCTTCGAGAGCACAGTTTCCATTGCGGACCGCAGCTGCTTCGTCGTTGCTTTAGCACATGCGAAAACAATTCTGAAGATGATGGAGTCGGTAGTGGCGCGCCAGAATTGAAGAAAATCATAGATTGGCAGGACCTCTTCGACGTCCTTATCCCAGGAGAGGCCTAGGGCATCCAACTTTCGCTCAGTTTGCCGCCGAACATCGTCGAAGGCAGCCTGCTTACCGCGGGCGTGTACAAGGTCACTCAAGCGGGGAGGTCCTTCGCGTATGGGTTCGGACCTGGCGTCGTTCCCTCTTAGCACGCTCTCTTCCTGGCGATCGAGTATTGCCGCTTGCTTAACGATCGTGGGATTCTGATTGAGCTCCTCCAGGCTGAACGTCTTTCCCAGCTCTTTTTTCACCTGACTTCGGAAACGCATGACTGTGACACTGTCCACCATACCTTCCAATGACATTGTTGGGGATATCCGATTTTCCGGAACGCCCGAAAAACGGGCCCAAATCCGTGTCAATACAGCTTCGGTTGGCACCCGGGCAGTCATTCGGATCGAAGACTCCGATTCGTAACGCAGGTGCTCGAGTACCAAGTGTCTCACATCCACTTTACGCACTTTGCCCGTAGCAGTAGTGGGAAAGTCATCGACGGCAAGTTCTTTCAAATCGAATACCCTTTCGAGAGCAAAGGCCACACCCAGCTCCTTCACTATACGATCGTGGAGCAAGCTTTTGGAAACAGTACCATCTTTGGTCATCTTGATTACGGCCACAGGAACTTCTCCAGCGACCTCGTCGGGCACGCCGACGACTTGGCATGACTGCACACCTTCAACTTGATTCAAAACCCTTTCCATAACCGAAGGCGAGATATTCTCTCCTGCTCGGTTGATTATGTCCTTGTAACGGCCTAGAACAGATATCTCGCCCGTCACGGCCATTACAGCTCGATCGCCTGAGATGTGCCATGCGCCAGCCTTATCAGTGTAGAAGCTTGGGGCATCGTCGCCACCGCCGATGTATCTGTCAATGATGGTTCTGCCCCCCTGATGCAACTCTCCGATTACTCCTCTTTGAACAGGATCACGTGAGTCTGGAGCACAGATCCGGGCTCTAGCACCAGGGGCCATACGGCCAACGGGGAATGGCTCAGAGTCTTTGCACACACCGTCTTTCCAGGCGAAGATTTGGGTCATGCCACTAGTCTCGGTCATGCCGAAACAATTTGTCACAACTTTGGAGTGAAGGATCTCAGAGCAAGCACGAGCATCAGACCCCATTACGTCGTTCGCAGCAAGCTTGATAAGACCAAGTGAGTCAGTATTCCTTGTCGACAGCAGTGGGTGGTCCGCCATGGCGTGTAGCATGCTTGGAACCAGGCACATATCTGTGCAGTGCTCTCCACCAATCGCATCGAGCGTGGCGCGAGCATCGAATGATTTATCAGGGTACACAACTGTTCCACCATGAGCCCAAGCCCAGAGCGACTCCATGACACCGGCAAGATGAAACAAGGGCATGTGATTGCATGATACTCGGGTCTCGTCAAGCGAATACATAATCTTATGTCTTACGCACATGGAAGCGACGGTTCTGTTGGAGTGGGGGCATCCTTTCGGAAGGGCAGTCGTACCACTTGTGAGTACGATGAGCACGGTGTCGTCCATGTTTTGCTCGACTGCCAAGGAATTCGAGAGGCCTGGCGTTGCGACAGCGTCATTGAATGTCGTCCATCCGGCCATTCCAACACTGCCCAAGATCAATTTGGTGCTGGTGTGGCGCACCTCTGTGGGAGCATTTCCCGAAAGTAGCTTCACAATCGACTCATCATTGGCGACCAGCGCACCGATCCTCTCCAATGCACTCAAGATATGCTGTATCTCGTTGGCTCTGCTCACAATCGCGGGATTAATAGGGACGAAAGGGCAACCCAGCCTTGCAGCGGCCCAGAAGCACAGAACCCATTCGGCACAGCTATGAACCACGACGACCAGGGCGTCGCCCTTGCTGATGCCGCTCTTGTTCAGGTACGATGCGAGACGCTCAGATGCACTCTCTAGCTGCGCATAAGTCCAGCGCAGGTAGCCTTTTTCGCTGGTGTCATGCGTGTGACCCAACGAGGGCAGTAGGTTCGATTGCTGATGGCATGATACGAGCGCAGTCCTTCCAGGGTGCTGGCGTACGGATTGGCTCAGGATCTGGTGGAGGTTTCCCGTCGGTTCTGGAATGTCGAGACCGTTATCCTCGGCAAGAGAGGGTTCATTAGGAGTATAAGAGCCCATATTGTTCTTCCCTTCTTATGGAAAGTGTGGGAAGATGAGCTGATGAGACGATGCAAGCAGAGTCTTGTCGAGAAATGCAGATTGTTACCAATGATCGAAAGGCTGCAGCATTGCAAATGAAGCTTTGAAACATCCCGAGAGCGTGATGGAGACTCTCCGTTCTTTTCTAACCGCCCCGCAGTGACCTTCTGGTCCGATAGGGATCGTCAGACACTATTGCACGCTATCTGATAGGAATCGAGGGGTGATTGAATTGGTCTAGAGTGTCTGCCCGTCTGGACCATGTGTGCGGGATCTAGCAAAGTAGCTCTGACACATAGGGGTAGGAGGATCTCAGATGGAAGTAACGACTCGACGAGGAACCTCCATCGTCGGCGAGGCCGCTAACGAAGATTACCAGGCACCGTGAGCTTACTTTACCGCCTTGTCTTCTTTTGGACAATTTACAGTGAGTCTGACCCCACTAAATCACTATATATATTGTGGCGGGCCGATGAAGGTTGTTGTTTACCGGAAGAGTGGATCTACCCTTGAGCCACCATCGAGGGACTCAATATGAACGTGCATAGAGCTCTAAAGTAGTGGACAGGTGGAGGAGAGCTATCGTGTGCTCAGACCCCAGATCCAAGACCAAGTTGGCTATAGCGCTCCGGCTAGCTGGCCAGGGCTCAGATCTGACGAATGACGACGGTTCCCTGTCGGCACCAGGACCATCGAAGTGAAAATGTCCGAGATCCATAGCCGCAAACGTGCAGAAGGTTGATCAACAACAGCACGCCAGTGATATTCCCGAGCGGAGGAAGACTGACTGGCCAAGCCACTCGGAGTAACAGATGAACGATGCTCGCGAAATTTCTCGCTGCTTTCTGTCGCTGGAAAATGATCAGCACCTCGCGAGAAGTCCCAGCAGCCGGGCGGCAAGTGAGGCGACCAAATGCCGGCAAATCTGTCTCGGCAACTCCCGCAGCGACACCTTGGTCCCAAAGCGCGCGGGTGGCTTGTGTAGTTGAACATACTCTACTGTACGGGGTAACTAGTACGTACTTGTTCTCGCAGAACCACATGTTGCAAAGCCAGCCAGTACGGAGTTTGACGCGATTGCTCCGTTTCTCCGTTTCTCCGTCTCTCCGCATTGGAGTAGGGGGACCAATGTAAGGTCGGAAGTGGGCGAATCGCTCAGGTCGCGCAAAGAGAAGGACGAGGCGCCTAGTATTGCAATCGTCGCCTGTTGTTGTACTAGTAGAGGGCGACATTATTCGAGCACGGTCTCGTCTCACGATTGAGCCAAGCCTGCAGGCAAGCCGCACAGAATTGGAGTTTTCGAGGAGCTTTAAAAACGGGGCCTGTTCCCCATGTCGACCATGGATATGACCCAAGAGCATCGAGATATGTATGATGCAGGGTTCCTTGTGGACTTGATGCCCCAGATTGGTTCCTGTCATCTGCTGCAGGGCTTGCGGGATGCTCTTGATTGCCGTCTTGAGCCTTGCAGGTAGTGACCTGTCTCTCTGGCAAGTCTGTGCGCCAGAGGCACGAAACCCTTCGGTCCTTGATGCTATCATTCGATGCCATATTGATCAGCCAGTACCTTATCGTATTGCACTTTGGTCATGGCCAGGATCTTTTCGACCGAAAATGAGAACTTCCGTCTCTTCTAAGTCTGCAGTATCGATTGGCTAGCCGGAGGGTGGATCTGATCAGGCGGCTGAACTCGTATATGGGGGTAACGGTTCTTCAGCCTGTTTTAAGATCAGAGACTATTTATAACAGAGATTTCTATACGGAAGAAGTAGCAGCCCTCACCCTATTACTTTCTATCGTCTGCTTCACCAAATTCTCCAGAATCACCTCGATCAATTCGTCAAGACCAGTCGAATAAAGGCTAGAGCTCGCTACTGCCCTCCTGAGGTTTGTGAAGCGTAACAACTCAATGGAGGTAAAGTTATTAGAAGACTCTAGGATCAAACAGAATTAGCACGACTCCCAAGTTGATACAAGAGCCTGAAAACCCGTGACCTGCAGCAAACATAAATCGTCTCTTTGAGTGTCTTTAGAGATGTTCTGCACAGGCACAGCAAATAGGTGGTGCACTCACTCAAGCGCTTCAATTCATTTATAACAATGCTATCAAGCTGGCTTAAGCACCTGCTATTGGCCTGAAACTCAAGCGGCCCAGAGCCCAACCAGCGCCGTCTCAAGTCCAGGATATTCTCAATCATGTTGTCTTGGGGTGTTCCGGGCAGTCTCCGATCCGCGCATCTGGCTAGGGAGACTACAGTCTCTTCAATAAGATCTCTGAAGTGCCTAGTGGTCTGTGGATGGAACCGTAGATAATACGGCAATTGCTCGAGATCAGCCTTGACACGATATAGATCGTCGAGCTTCCGCAGCTCCCCATGGACGCTTGAGGCCATCGCCATAATTTCTCTTTTTTGCGACCCAGCATGCGCGCAGGGTCACATCTAGGCCACCCGGCCAGCACCGGGCAAACAGTGACTGACCTCTCGGGATGCAAAATGGTCAGTCCAGCCTTGCATGTGTCGATTGGGCTGTGCCACGGTTTCAATCAGTGAGCAAATTCCGCCTAAGCAGAATTAACAATTCCTAGGTAGCAAGATTGATTGTTGCGCATCCTTTCCGGTTTTCGTGTTCGCAGCTCCACGACCTCATCATGCCACGTTACCCGTCCCTCAATAGACACTAGGGCCGTGCTGTTGAAACTGGTTGTAGCGCTGCGGATGCATGAATTAGGGTACTCAAAACGGTATGCTAATCTTGGCGCCAAGCATGGGCGATTGAAAAGTCCCCAAGAGCGGTGATGCTCTTTGTGTCGCCTCACCATATCACATTCTATTCCACGTCATTGGAGACCCCCGTTCTGAGCATGTTACTACGTTATTGCTGAATCTTAATAGATCTAAATTAATCTAAAGACAATCTGCTCGCGACTAGCTCACGAGGATTAACATCGCGGTCCTCCAGCATTGACATGCGTCAGCTACATAGGACTGGAGCATTGGAGCGAGATTAGCGATACGGCGCCGCGGATGCCTACATGTATCGTAGTAGTGGGTTCGGGGACCGCTGCAGGCTGTGCGTCAATCACGAAGCATTGGTTCTGTCGTGCCTACCGGTGCCATTACCCAGCTGATAGCAAGACGCCACGTCGCTGCAAGGACAATCTGCTTTGCGAAGTAAAGACTCTTTCCCGGCCAAGGAGTGTCATAGAAAGTTGATTGAGGACTCTGGGTTTGACATGCTCATTGCACATGCGCTTTCATGTTACAGATTAGTCCTCTCGCTCGGATCTCGGATCCCAAACCCGACAAAGTACATCGCTAGTCTGCTGCTTTCTCAACTGTGGCCGTGCTACGGTCGCTCTAGATATCTCCAGAACCACGTCATGAACCGCCATGGAAGGGTAGCAATCTTTGGGGGTTGCAGGCATCATGCCGAACGTCGGTCAGTGTCGAACAATCGTCACGGGCTTCAATCAGTCATTCGTTCTGGCCTCGTTTGGAACGGTTGCTCCCGGAGCGCCTTCGGGTCAAGGAACGTCATCTCTCTCGATCTAATCAACAGCGTGTGGTGGCTATTCAAGCTTGAACCCTAAAACTCATCGGCTAGGAGCTGGCAGTCGTCGAGCCAAAGATATCTTGGCCACTACGCTTCGCGAAGTTAAGCGTCGTGTCCGTGTGAGGAATGAGATAAATCAAGCGGGGCTGGGAAGGGCAGGGTATCGAGATCATGAGTGGAGGGAGAGCGTATACATTCGACGAAGAAGCGCCCGATCTAGCGACAATCTGTCTTACAGAGAAGCGAAGAAGCTGAGACTCGATTGGATATCGGTCTTTTATCCTAATGGCAGCCTTGCAATTCTTCGAGTTCTGGACGGGCAGCCCGATCCCTGGGGTGTAGCATGCTTGAATCTAGTGGGAGCAAGTTTCGAGCTGGATCAGCACAGTCTGCACCATCGTGACGACAAATGCCTCTCGGCAAGGGCAACTCAGATAATGAAGCCAGAATCATTGATCAGAAGTTTCCATGGAGCAAATGTCGAGGATTGATCTACAGTCCGACTTAACATCGGTCGTCCTATATCACACACCAACTAGGCATCGAAGTCTGTGACTAGACTTCGAACACCCACGATGATTCCTTTGCTTTGCAGAAGACGGATGTAGGTACAGGGATCGTGGTTGGCCAGGACACGCGCTTGACGCGCTAGTGATGTCCGCCGCGACGCGCGACTCGACATCAATCGTATTCCGTCACATCGATCCAAAGTGCTTCAACAAGATGAATTAGATCCCTGACCTTCCTCATCACCAATATAGCTCTGTATCCCTTCTTTCACAACGTCACAAAATTGGGGTGGTAGAGCATTCACGACATCAGGCGAGGCTTCTTGGCAATCTCCTGTCGATAAGCTCGACGAAGATGCCTACATCCCCCCACCTTATTAACGAAGCGTCCTCCACCCAGGGTGGCTTGCCCATCGAGACCACCGCCACTGATGGGGACCGTAAACCTCCCAAGCAACTTTCAGACGCCCGAGCCGAATTCGACGCTTATCTTCGTGAAGGCAATGCTCCTGGTCACTTCCTAAGTGTCAATTCACCATCCGGACCTAAACGGCGACAAGATGTCAATGGCATCTCCTCCAAACAGCATGCGTATATTCAGGAACATTACCGGTGGCATGCCTCGAAACGCCGTTGGACCATGAAGAACGGAGGGCAATTAGTGACGGAGCAGAAAATCTACGACGCCATATTGAGCCACCAGCGGGTTATCGAAAATCAAGCCGGTGACGCAGTATACGAATATATGAAGACACGCTTTGAGGGCGTGCATATAAAAGATGTGAGAAAGGCACATGCTCTGTGGCAGCAGCATAATCTTGGAGACTCGGACACGAGTGATGATATTCTATGGGGTGGACAGGTAGCGACAATTGGTGAGACCATATTCACAAATATCTCTGATCCCCAGTCCTGACCTAGATTCAGTGCCACACGAAGATCCTTTGATGACTCCTGACGACTCCGATTCGGATTCGGGCTCTGAATCTGCTTCCGCATACGCAAACGAAGACAATACTACAATCGACCACAAGTCCCCCCGATCCCTATCAACGTCCAAACACAGCTATACCTTCCATCCGCGCAAACCGCACACCCTCCTGGTTGGTACTTCCGGTAACGATGGTAATGACGCTTGGCTCTCCATCACCAAGTTCTTTGGGAAGTTGAACTCATACCGATCCAATTTCTACGACCACCAAGGGATAAAGCATACAGAAGATCAACTCAACATTTTGTGGCATGATGAGTTCAGATACAGCAAATTTCCTTTGCACTACCAGAAGCAAACCCAGCGCCGGCATATCTACGCAATACTAAAAGCGCATGAGGTTCAGGTTACAGGAGAAGGAGCAAGTGGCCAAGTGTCGAAGGACGGCAACTTTGAAGCTGCGTCAGATGTGGAACCGATCCTGCATACTACGAGCAGCAAGCGCCGTCCAAGCTCTCGCAGGAAAAGCCCTGCTGTGCCCAGAAATGTATACGTCGAGTCCAGTGATGACGACCGTCCAATCATACAAGCTAAACGACTTAGACGTACCACCGTGCCAACAGATCCGGTCGCCACCCCTACTCACGAGTCCAGCAGTGAAGTCGAAGTTCTCTCCACTAGGTCAACTCGCCCTGAATGTACTGACGAGAAGACTTCCACAACGACAACGAATGTCCTTTCCTCATCCGAGATAGCCGCTACAACGCTTCTCGTGTCCGCGAGCAATCAACCCGCCCTAGCTCCGGTCCACGTCCCCTTCAGAAAGTGTCCTACTCACAAGAAGTTGTTTGAGACCCTAGACACTCTGTTCGAGGAGCTGGTCACCATGGGTTACTTGAAAGGTAAGACTGCAAGCGACTTTGATATGGTATCGGCGACATATACCTGGGTTGAAGCGAGGCAGCTCATGCGCAGAGGTAATTACGACGATTGGGAATTATTTCTCCGCACCCTTGAGAAAGCATGGAAGAAAAAGAGCAAGATTTTTGAGGAGGACGATTGCAAGATTGGCTTACTAGTACATCTCAAGGACTAGAATAATCGGTATGTCCGAAATTTGGCATGCTTGAGATAAGCGAACGGACGAATAGACGGAAGATACTTAGCAGGGAATATCTCTGCGTCATGTGTCATGCGGAGCAGTCGAAACAGGACACAGTGCCGCTGTCGTTCTCTATACAGCGTCGACGTTGTTCCATGCTAGTCAGATACCCACGTCCAGATGGGGAACTGCAGACCGTCAACCCGTCAAACCTGTGGGCAACCCGCTCCTCTTGCTCTCGACTTTACCCTACGCTGACAGCAAACACATAACACATCTAAGCAAACTAGCTCCGATGCTCGAGCCCCCCTCTTGTACGCCCTCAACTCTATCGAATACTGACTTCCTGCGACCCATCTTAAATATATCAAGCTTTCTCAATCCTACCAGCCTCAGCAGGCTCCCTCATCGTCATCCGCTCTAACCCTGTAATCGATTCGCCTACCGCCCACCTTCTTCACCCACAACCCTCTTCACACACATCCCTCCCATTCTCCCCCTCCTAATTCCCACCCTGGACCGGGACGCCTCATTTCTCACCTCCGCCGTCCCCTCCGCCACAACCACACCTCCACCGCCGACGTGACGTCCTCCGCTGATCCCCTACTGCCCTCGCCCGCGCCGTCACCGACATGGATGCCCCAGAAGCCATGCTCGACAATCCTGTGCCACATAGAGTCGGCAAGTTCGGCGAGTATCCCGAGTAGGATATCTTCTATGACTTCACAATCCCGAACCTACGACTGCCCGCGTGCTGATCCCACACCTTCAATTTTTTGGGAAAGAGCGATGCGCTGCGCTTCCGGCGTTGTTCGTCACTTCGGACGTGAATATGAAATCAGCCGTTTGCACCGGTGTTCTTGTTGAGTGTGGCGAAAACTGCGCAGGGGGGGTTTGGTGAGGATCTTGGTCGAGGAGGATAAGAGGGTTGTGTATGTGGCATTGGTAATGGTGAACGGGGTAGCCTCGCTCGAAGTGAAGCGTAACGATCCGGAGATTAATTTAGGGAAGGTTTGAGAGCTGTATGAGCCGGAAAAGGGGAAGTGGGAAGTCGAGGTGAGATGTAGATGGTGCGAAACCGTCGTCGCGAGGTGTATTTCGCGCCGGAATCTCATCGACTTAGTTGGTTTCTTTTGATTTGGAAGTCATCAAGGATTTGTTTGTAACTCTCTGGGTAGAAAATGGCTGTAAATAGTGGGTACCGTATGACCAATAACGGCGAGTCTCCTGATCCGCATCGGTATCCACCGTAGAGGAGCTCGCGAGGTAGGACACTACGGAACTGGTATGGGAATTCATATCTCACTAGAGTCTGGCAGGATGAGAAGAGCTGGGCTATCTCTGGGATGCACACTGAGCTGAGATGAGATGCTTTAGACCTGGTATCGGTTTTTAGATATGTTCTACGAGCAGTTGGCTTCATGGTAGAGCGAGTCTGATGGTCATCTTATAGGTGGATGCATGGTTTGCTGTTAATTCGGCGTTTGAGGTATGTTTTAAGTCGGGCGTGTAGGAGCGCATAAGTGACAAGTGGTGATGGAGCTTCTGCAAGTGGCAGTTGATGGAAGGGTGGATGCTATTCTTTGCTAAGGCTTGATTGATGGGGATAGCGGATGGGTTGTACTCTTGATTTTGAAATCAGGAAATAAGCTGCTGTAGAAGTTTGGTAAGGAATATGTTAGGGAAGTGGATAAGGCATATGATCTATCGGATGAAGAGAATTGTTGCATCCTATAGAAGATAAGATTTATATGATCTATCGCTGGGAAGTGGTGTAATCTATTAAGGTGACCGGAGATTTGGCCGGTCAGACAGAATCGAATATTGTTAATGACTGGCTCCATCATGCGCTGACTGCTGCAATGCTGTCCCTTCGCCGGTCTATAATGGCCTCTTTCATAAACGGACTGCGAGATCTGATCTCCTCCCCCCACTGGAGGACCGCAAACGGGGTAGCCACGAGTGCCAAAGACACGAACGCGAGGAGCGAGCTCGCCCATTGATATCCGAGACCACTATACATGGCCGTCGCAGCAAGAGGGAGAAAAGCGAGGGAAGTGTTCTCAACCAAGCCAACAGCCCCAAGAGCGCTCGCCGCATACTTGCTGTATGCATCGATCAGATAGTTGGCAATGCTCACCACGACCGCGGTGGTTCCGAATCCCACCATCGCCAAGCCGACGGTCGGTGCCATCCAATGTATGGTGGAGTATGATGTCCATCCATACATGAACATGCCGCCGGTGACACCAAAGAATCCGCCAATGACTGATGGATACAACCTCGCCTCAGGAATAGGCGTACCTGGAACTTCGGTGTTCCGGGCAGCAGAGGCGTAGTACCAGCGGTTGGTGAACACGCAAAGTCCGCAGCCAAGGACTTCCCCAATGACAATAGCAAACTGGACGTATCCCGCCTGTAGGGCGTTCCAACCGTAGAGCTCTCCATACACTTGCTCGACAGATTGAGTGAAGAGGTAGATTGTTCCGAGGCTAAAGGCGGCCCGAAGAGTAGCAACAAAGACCACCGGTTCCGTACAGAGCATGTACAGAGGCCGTTGCACGCTCTTGATAACAGCCAGAAAGATTGGTGTATGATTGAGCTCCTCTACCGTGTACGCCTTCTTTCCCTCGTGACGCAATTGTTTGGCCTTGGCTAGCAGGATGGCTGAACCACGGCTCTCGGGAAGACCGACGATGAAGATGGGGAAAAAGGCGCCGGTCCAGATCAATTCGATGTAACCAATCCAACGCCAAGAAAGGAACTGAAGTATAGAGGATCCAATCACTGGGCCCATACTCGTAGAAGCAAGATATGTCGTGACGTAAAGACTGATCGGTACACTGCGGGCTCGATCTCCTTGAAAAACATTCGATATGATGCCAGCGACGGCATTACTTAGAAGCTGAACACACCCACCGCTAAAGAATCGGGCCACGATAAGTGTTGCAAAGTTTTGAGCCAGGCCGATTGGGATCAGAAGGCAGACGAAGCAGAGATAAGTGATGAGAAACACGGGTCGAACGCCGAAATCCTCCATAGCAGGAAACAAGATAAGAGGGAACAGGGCGCCCCCCACTCCCCAGGAAGTGATTGGCCAGTAGGAATGAGGAAACCTCGCATCGAAGACGTGAAATTCCTCATTGATGGCGCTGTGGGCGACGGAAATGATGGTACCGTTCATGGAAGAAATGAAGCTCGCAAAAAGACCAAGTCCGATTGCCAACCATTTCTTCCGCAGAGGCCAATTGAATGGATCTCGTGGATCATCTAGTCCATCCCAAGTGACAATCACAGTATCTGAATTATGGCATGGCCCTGCGTTCCACGATTAGTCGGGACCAGTTCAAGAGCTCTCAGGTATATGTAGACCAACGTTCGGTATGAGAGTCCGGTACCGGATGCTTAGCGGCTATAAATTCGTCTATTACGATCGACATGCTTCCAAGATTAATTGTAGAGAAGATAGGAGATAACTAGAGTATAGAAAAGGAATCTCTCAATTTCTTGCACTCTTGATATAGTAAGATAGTACTCAAGATGAGAAGTCATATTGTTGCTATTTGGATTCATTCGCATCTATTATCGGTCTAGAAAATCAGTCTTTCCTACTACAAGGAAATCTTCATTCATGTTAAGGATCAATGGACTAATGCAGATGTGATCGGTAAAGTGATTGCGTCTATCTAATAAGATACCTGGCGTAAACTATGTGGGCAGATTGGTCGAATATACGAACCTGAGGCAAGTTAGCGCTTTCACAAGGATTGTCGTCCCTTGATCTTATTTTTAGATTTTCGATCACATTACTTAAATTTGTATGTAGATTATCTAAGAGCATCAAATGCAGTCAATTAATCTTCAATAAAGTCTAAATTCGTAAATATTAGTCAAATTCTAGTGTTTCTATATTTACTCTACAATCTTATTGTCTCTATCTCGTTTATATTACTTCTTCGTCGTCGTTATATCTAATAAACAATAGATTGTTATCAAAAAGATTACAAATATTTGTTGCAAAAATCAAAATAAAATTGCGACGCAATTGCTACTAAATGTAACAAAAGATCGACGAATAAAGAAGAAAATGCAAAGACGAATTTGTCAATTGAAGACTAATTATCATTGTTGTGTTTTTGATTTTTCTTTTATTACTTTTGCATTCGATTTATCTTTATTTTATTTATCTTTTTTTTCTTTTAATTCTTCTTCTTCTTTTGATTCTTCTTCTTCTTCTAATTTTTCTTCTTCTTCTAATTCTTTATTCGCATTTGGCAAATCCTAACTTTAATTCTAGATGTACCTAGATCTATTATAACAAAAGTCGTAGTTTTCTATTACTAATATTTGGGCTTTGTACGAGATCAAGATTAGAGCTTGTGAATCTTGCATTACTTGCAAGAATCTAGAGATTTAAGCCAAGCTTTGCGAGAGACGATCTTGGCATTCTCTAACATTGCGCTCGTGAATGCGTCTATTCTATATAACAATTATGATTTGTCTACGTGAGATGCGCACACGTTCTCTTGATCTATTAGATTTGTCTTAAAAGTAAAGTTTGTTCGAATTGACAAAATCTAATGTTTAAAGCGAAAAACGTAAAGATTTAACGCAATTGCAAACGTTTATGCGCATCGCGAATATTAAAACTTTATGCGTCAAGACGTAGTTTAGCTCAATAAAGATTTCGCAACTTTGTCGAACTTTAAGAAAACAAAACAAGCTCTTCAAGTAGATTTTGTCTCGACAATACTAATTTAAATACGTAGAATAGATAGATCTATAAGATTTATAAAATCTAATAAATATCTTGATTTCTATTAGCTCGATCTATCTCTCGAAACGAGAATGTTCTTCTTTTGATTTATTTGCTTTCGTTCTATTGACAAAAGATTTATCGACAAAAGATTAATCAACTAATTAACAAGTAAATTTAAACAATTTGTTTATTAATAATAATTGTAATTACAATCGATTTATTGTATCTTTCTCGCAAATTTCCATATTATTACGTTATACAATTCGAATCTTAATCTTAAAGAAAAGATACAAGAATAAAATAAACTAGCAATTGTCTCGTATATAATTGTCGAAATTAATAAGAATAATATAAGATTTATTTAATATAATAAAGAGAATTGAAATTAGTTGATTTATAATAAAAGCAAACAAGAATTAAACAAATGCTTGTAAAGCTCTTAAAAAGTAACGAGAAAAATAAATTTTTGCATTGTTGTTGTCTCGAACAAGCAATACAAAGATATCGAATAATTCAAATAAGAAACAAGAAAAACAAGAAAAGAACAATTATTAAAAGTAATTAGAACAACAATATTTTTTTCGCGTTAAAATCTCTTTACGTATTGTAAATTGCTTCAATTCTTGCATTAAATAATTCAAAAAGATATTCTCTAGTATTAATATTAATAATTGAATAAAAAATCAATTTAATACGAAGATTCTAGAGTTAAAACTAGAGAAGCAAATATTAGAATAGCACGTTAACAATTTAATCTTTGTTATTATTAATATTAAATTCGATAATAACAAAAGCAAAATATAGAAGATAATATTATCTTGCATTTCGATAAATGTTTGACATAATAAAATAATATTAATATTAATATCGAAATAACAATGCTTTTCTAATTATAAATTGAAGATTATTGTTAAGACAATCGATAAATTTAATCGAAACAATAACAATTAATTTATTATTTATTGTTAATTGACGCTCTTATTTAAAATTATTATATTGTTATTAAACTTCAGTTGTACAATAGAAGAAGCAAATAACAAAAAGACAAGATTGCAAAAAACAATTTGACAATTATCGCAAAATCTTAATCGAAAAATAATAATATAACAATAATGCTTGCTTTAATAGATATAATATATGTTAAATAAATAACAATTGTTATTATAAACTTACAAATTCGCAAATAAAGTAGTAAATTAATTATATATTTAGCAAAGTAAAGTACGTCTTTGTTAATGCTTCTTTTTTCTTAATTTGTAATTTTTAAAAGTAAAGAAATAAATTTACATTATCTATTAATCGAGTATAGCGTATTCGTTGGATTGAATTTCAACTCAATTGAGTTAACTCGCTCAATCTTGATTCTAGAGTTAGGCAAATTTCCTAGTTTAACAAAGTAGAACGAGCAAAGAATGCACGTTAAGTACTTAATTTAACTCGTTCGATTATATAATGTTACGTAACGCGCTAATCATATACAATTAGCATGAATTCTGCGCTAGCTTAATCGAGTTAGCGCATAAATAAAATAAGATAAAATAAGCGAATGTTAACGCGACGAAGTTAGCTTAAGTTCTTGGCATTAACTTGACGAAACTCGACTCTAAGATTAGATTCGCGTCTTAATCTTGACTTAATTCTACAAGATTCAAGAGAATGAGTTAAGTTAAAAAAAAAGTGTTTGATTCAATTTAACGATTACACTAGTCGAGTAACAATTGTTTAGATTAAACAAAAATCAAATATTAAATCTCTTGAACAATTAATTAAAAATTTATATTTGATTCGTCTCTTTCTAGAGCGTTTATTGCTTCTATTGTTGCTTTAATATTAGCACAATATTAATATTCTTTGTTTATAAATCGATTTAGCAATTTTGTTAATTTAAAGATAGAGAAGAGAGACATTATAACAAGATTAAAAGATTAAAAGATAATTACAAATTACTCGAAAAATTATGTCTATCTTATTAAGACTAGAAATATTATAAGAAGACAAATATTTAAGTTAAAGAATTACATAATAATAAAAGACGAACATTTACGTTAATATCGAGTAATTATTAATTTAGAATTATTTGATCTCTTAATTATTAACTTTAAAGCAAATGTTTATTAATTCAAAATTATATATAGATTGTTATAGATAATTCGACAATATAATTAACGCAATATTTGTTAACGAAACTCGTCTATTGCTTTGTCTATTGCTTTATCTTCTATTATAACTTTTAAATTGTTTTCTAAATTGTTTTTAAGATTGTCTTTTAAATTGTTTGCGAAAAACAATAATAAGAAGAACGAAAAAAATAAATATGACAAGAATAATTAAAACAAGAAGAAGAATAATAAGTAAAAGAATAATATTTAACTAGATATTAGACTAAACGCGTTTTCGAAATCAATTTAAAGCTTCTATTAAGATAATTTCAACATTTTAATTTGTTAATTGCATTTTCTTATATTCTATAAGAATATACTTGTTCTTGATTTGTTTTTAATGTAAATGCAAACTTTATTTTTACATATAAGACGAAGATAAATAGATAGTAATTCAATTTGCAATTCTTATATCTTCTATATCTCGCAAGAATTATTCTTGCTTATTATCTAAAATACATCTTGTTTCGATGCAAATATTAAAATATCTATAGTATTATATTAATTAAATTAGCAATATCTAACAATTTCGAATTGTTAACGTATTGTTTGTCTAAAGAACATTTACAATAATAAAAATAGTTCGATAATTAATCGATACATTTAATATTGTTATTAAATATATTTACTAATTATTAAATTATTAGAAATAAATGCTAATTAAATAGATATATTCGATATATTTGTATCTCTTATATCTTGCGAGATTTAATTTTGCTTATTATTTAAAAAGAATCTTGTTCTCGTGCAAATCTTAAGAGATTTATAGCATTTATTAATAGAAATAGTAGCATCTAATAAAGTTGAATCGACAACATATTGCTTGTTTATATAGACAAAAACGTAAATATTGTTGTAATTAATAAATTTATATAAATGCACTAATTGCGATAGTACTTACAAAAGAAGAGATGCTAATTCGAAATATAAATCTACTAAAATATTATCTCTACTAGCAACACAAGAAGAGCATAGATTTTGCAATTATTTTGATATAGAAACAAACATTATCTTATCTAACATGCAAGAAAGAGAATATATTAATCGATAAAAAGATTTATTGCATTGCTATATCAAGTGCTAGTTTAAACATTATTTGTTTTCTTAAATTATATTGTTCTATTTATTAATAGAGCAAAGATATATTAAATTTAACGTCTATTTTATACGCAATTTGATATGTTTTCTTCGATACTATTGCTTTTGTCTCGATTAAGCATTTAGATTTCTTTGCAAAGCCTTGTAATTATTCTTAAATTTATATTATTTGTTGTATATATATTTGTAATACTTCTTCGCAAATCTATTATATTCGAATACGTTAACAATGTATTGCAAAAAGTTCTTAAGGTTATCTTAAAATTAAAATCGCAAACTTTGTCAATATTGTTATATTTAAGTCTTAAGAATATTAAACGTAAGCTCGATAAAATTGTAATTCGATAAATACGAAAATAGATAACAAATTAGACTTTTTTTCGCTTTAATTGTTTGTTGTATACAAGCATTAATATAAATAGAAATCTTATTTAAGTAAATTATACTTCGCAACTCTAAATAGACGTTGCAATAAAATAGAAGTTTATTAACAATTTATTAATAAAGCTTCTTGTTATTGTAATAGTTTTTCTTAATATTAATATATAATAGATAATTGTTTACAATATAAACAAACAATACGTTATATATATTATCTCTTTTAATATTCTAACATTATCTAATATTTGTTTTAATAAACTTGTACGTTATATATTGTTATTTTGTTATCAATTTAAACAAGAACTTGTTAAAGAACATTAATTGCTTTATTGTGTAATTAATTATATTTGCTTGTTAGACAATGCAAAGTTGTTTACTCTAAAAATCTATAAATTGTTCTTTTTTTCGACTAATTAACTTTTGCTTCAAGAAACGTAATATTATAATATTAAATACGTTAACGCTTTATTTCTCTTTACAATATAGTGTTAATTTGTTTAGATATACTTATAAATGTTGCTTTTAATACTTAAGAAAATTGCGAATTATTAACAAACAAAGTTGTTAAGAAGATCTTGTCTTTAAGCGAATGTAATATTAGTTCTTAATAATTAACAAACATATTATTAGTGTTAAGTTATTGTAGTAGCGACTTAACATTGTATAGAGTTTTCTTTTTAAGAATTTTCTCTTAAATTTTTTACAAATTGATGTTCCTCTAAATAGCAATTCTATGTACTATATAGTCTTATCTTTAATGCGTCGATATAGCAACGTCTTGTTATATATTTATATATAATCTTACAATATTAATTTGTCTTAATCTTTATAAGCAATTATTCGACAAAATTAGTGTGATCGTTGGGTCGAGTTTTAATTCAAATGAGTTAACTTGCCCAATCTTGATCCTAGAGTTAAGCAAATTTCCTAGCTTAATAGGATGAGATAAACGAAGAATGCGCGTCAAGTGTTTAACTTAACTTACTCGATCACGTAACGTCACGTGACGCGCTAATCATATGCGATTAGTGTGAATTTTGCGTTAGTTCAATCGAGTTAATATGAATTTTGCGCTAGCTTAATCGAGTTAGCGCATAAATAAAATAAGATAAGATAAGATAAAATAAACGAATGTTAACGCGACGAAGTTGACTTAAGTTCTTGGCATTAACTTAACGAAATCCAGTTCTAGAGTCGAGTTCGCGCCTTAATCTTGGTTCAATCCTATGAGGCCCAAGAGAGTAAATTGAGTTAAGAAAAAAGTGTTCGACTTGACCCAACGATCATATTAGACAAAGTAGTTAATTTGATACGCAATACAAGATAAAATTTAAAGATAAACAAGAGATAAACAACGTTCTAACGCTCTTAAAACGACAAAAATACAAATAATTAATTTGTCTTCAACAATACTACGAGAATCTATATTATATTATAAGAAGAAGTCTTGCAAAATAACAATACTATATAGTTGTTGCAATTTAACAAAGATATCGACTATAAAAAGTTTCTAATTAAAAAGAAAACAAAGAAATATAAGTTTTAAACAAAGTAAAAGCTTTGCATTGCTTAAGTAAGAAACAAATTTCTCTTAAAGTTACTTTGTAAAAACAAGATTAAAGCAACAATTTTACGTTGTTGTTACGCTGCTATCTGGCGGTCCAGGATATTAGAGAGGGTTGTGCTTTGGAGAGGTCTGTAGACGTCTTCAGGCAATGCAAGCAATCACTTGGTAACAAGAGATTGCAGCTTTAGTAGTCGTAACAATAAGTCAAGACTTAAAATGAGTTGAACACGATTTATAAGGAAGTCGTGTTTAGGAGATCTATATACTAAAGGAGATTCTTCTTTGCTCGTTCTGCTCGTTCGTCGAGCAGAGCGAGCATATCTTGCTCGTCTTGCTCGCTCGTCGAGCAAAGCGAGCATATCTTGCTCGTCTTGCTCGTTCGTCGAGCAGAGCGAGCATGCAGGCAATCGTATCTCGTACTACGCCTGAGCGCATTTCTTATATCGATACGTTTCTGCTAGGCTCGTAACACTATTTCTTCTTTCTTAAGCTTTCGTCTCAAAAGCATTCGTTCCAATGCCTTCGCGCAAAATCAACGATCGTAATTCCTTCAAACGCAAGAAAGATTTACTTAATTTCGTCGATTCTCTTTCACTTGCGATGCGTCCCTGTAAGCGCTGTTCTTCGCTAAGAAAGACTTGTATTCTTGATGAGACGTCGAAGAAGTGTATCTGTTGTGTGAAGGCGAGCAAGCTCTGTGACCTGACGATCTCGCCAGCTAAACTTCGTCGAATTCATAAGAAGCGATTTCGCGTACGCGATGCGATTCGTGAGATGAAGGCTAAGCTCTATCGATTAAAACATCAATTGCGCCAACTGAAGAATAAGAAGAAAGAGATGGTGCTCTCGAAATGAAATGTCATCGACACGTTGAAGAACAAGAAGAAGATCTCATTGCCTAAAACTTCTGAGCTTCTCTTCGATGTTTTCTTCGAGCAGTTTCAATTTTCGAATTCTTTGAACTAATTGCTCTTGATCGCTGATTCGTTCGATTTTGATGAAACTTCTAAATGAGATCGTCGCAGTCGTCGAGATTTTCCTCAGGTTTTCACGTGTTCTTCGTCGTAGAATATTCTTTTCACTTGACAAGATATTGCTGATTTTTCTTTTTCAGAATCTCTTCCACTTCGAATCGATTTTTTTCTTGTGATTTATAGTGAAATGTTTCCTGTATAGGCGTACTGGGGTCGACTGATTTCAACAATGATATATAAAATACTAAAAACACTCTGACGTCCTTAGATAGATCAAGTTCGTAATTGATCGATCCTCTGACTGCTTTAATAAAAAATGATTTGACCTTGACGTGATCGAGCTTCTTGCTTTTCTTTTTGATTTTTAGGTTTTTCGTTAGAAGATACATCTTATTTCTCTCTTTTAGTTGAGATGTCATTTTTCGTTTCTTGTTCTGATATCTGGTCGATCGTGTTTGCATCAATGAGATGTTATCGTGTATCTTTTTTAGTGTCGCTATTCTTTCGATGGCTGACTGAGCTGCCAGGTGCTTTCTTTCTTGATTAAAGAGATTTGATTTCTTTTTAAAGTTGGCGAAGAAAGGCGTCATCTTTGTGATATCTAAAATCTTCGCGTTTAGAGTTAGCTGTGTCATAGATAAAAGTAATACTCAGTTGTTCTAAATATTGTTGACATAGTGTCTCAGATACTGCTTCAGACTCTAATTTGTTCGCTCTATTTAATCATTCGTGACCAGATAATAGGCAGTGGACATTCTAAGTCTCGTTTCTAACATTGATATCAATGTCTTTTAATAGTTAGACGTGAAGAGCTTGTCTCTGTCACTAATTAGTCCTTTGAGTATATCGTGATATCGTATCAATCGATTCAATACAATGTATTTTAGTTGTTCTGCTGTGAACTTCTCTTTGCATGCGATGATATGTGAGTACTTGATAAGTTTGTCAATCATTACTAGTATCGAATCATATCTGTCTTCAGTTGCTAAGTTCGTCGACTTAGGCAACTTAATAATAAAGTTTATCGTGACTTCATCTCATGACGATTCAGATAATTCCTAATATTGAATTTCGTCATAGCTCGCATGTGTATCATGTTTGTTCTGCTAACAACTAAGACATCGTTTAACATATGTCTTGACAGCTTGCCTCATGTTGAAAAACTAACAATGCTGACGCAAAAACTGAAGTGTTTTGATCATCTCTAAATGTTCTTGCAGTGATTCGTCATGATGCTCTTTTATACATTCGTCGATTTTGTTGATTGATATTTGAAGCTTTTCTTTCTTGATGAGAAACTCTTCTGACTCGTCTCTTAGGATTCGTAAGGTTGCGTTTAGCTCATGCTTATTAATTAATAGTGATTCGTCGTTGTTGATCTTGAGTATACTGTGATTGAACGATTTCTTCGTTTTCATATGATCACTTCGCCTGCTAAGTGCGTCTGCTTTGCCATTTTCTTTTTCTAAGATATACAGTATCTTGAACTTGTATTGTTCTAGCTTCTCGAATCATCGCACTTGTCTTCTGTTGAGTTCTTTGATCGTGGTGAAATGTAACAAGTTCTTATGATCTGTTAGAATCGTGAGCTCTGATGCTTTCTCTGTATATACTCTTCATGCTTCAAGAACTGCTACTATTGCAAGTAGTTTCTTGTCATGAATGTCGTAATTCTGTTTCGCTAACAAGAGTTTTCTGAAGTAGTATGTCACTGAGTGCCACATGTCTTCATATAACTGACTGAAGCATGCATCGATAACTAGATCTGATGCGTCTGTTTTCATTTGTTCTGATTTCTTGAAATCGAACATCTTAAGTACTGATTTCTTCAAGCACTCTTCTTTCAATCTTTGAAATGCTGTTTCTTCGTTTGATTTTCATTTCTAAGATATGTCTTTTCTTGTTAGATTTGTTAGTGGTATCGATCTTCTTAAGAAGTTCTTGATGAACTTTCTATTGTACTGAACAAATTCTATGAAGGCCTAAATGTTTTTGACATCGATTGATGTTAATTATTCTTTAACTGCCTTGATTTTTTCTGAGTTCATTCGAATTTCATGTCGTTCTACAACGAATTCTAGAAAGTTAACTTTCTCTCGATGAAATTCACATTTCTTTGATTTGAGACGTAGATTTCTTTCGTTCAAACATTTCAATATCTGAGAAACATGCTGCACATGTTTCTTCAGCGTGGTTGAGTATATCATGATGTCGTTCAGATATGCTATGACAAATATATTCAAATATTGTCGTAGCGCATCATTGATCATTTTCTGACATGTTGTCGGGGCGTTGGTGAGCTCAAACGACATTACCATGTATTCGTAAAGTTCATATCGTGTACGAAAAGCTGTTTTTCACTCTTCTCTCGTCTTCATTCTAATCTGGTTATACGCTTCTCGTAAGTTCAGTTTAATGAAGTACTTAACTTCGAATAATCGATTCTGAAGCTCGCTGATATTTGATAGTGAATATCGATTCTTGATCGTTATGTCGTTCAGTTTTCGATAATCGACACATAAGCGGAGTTCTTCGTCCTTCTTAAGTGTAAAGAGAATCGAGTATTCTGCTCGTGATTAGAATTTTTTAATAAATTCTTTCTTTTCGTTTTCTTTCAGGTATTTGCGAAGTATTGACAATTCTTTCTTCGATAGAGCGTAAATAGGTTCAAACGTGAGTTTCTTGCCTGATTCAAGTTTGATCTCGTGGTTCTACGATTGATGTTTAGATAGAGCTTTTGCCGTTTTCTCTTCCTGAAACAGGTGCTCTCATCTGTTATATATTCGTGATATGTGTTTCAGCGATTCTCTCGCTTTACTAGATATTTCAAGATTCTTAGAAGGTTCGCAGATTTCTTCACGTACTCTGACGTTTTGACTCAGCTGATCTTTGCTAGTGCTTGTCGAGTCGAACTCGATATGCTGATCGTTCTTTTTCAAGAATGCAAGTTCGCATCTTGCGATCGAGTTTCGACTTTGTCTCTTATCTATCATCGAACGCTGTCGATGCGTAGGCTGAATGTGAATTGCGTGGTCACATCGCTCAAATCTAAGTACTCGTGTATTTTAGTTAACTTCTGAATTGTGCTGCTTCAATCAAGACATTTCTAAAACGATATCGTGAGTAATCATTCTCACTATATCAAAGATTAATTCCTCATGGTGTTGCTAAATAGCTATCGATAGTGGCTTTGTCTCTTTATTCACTTTTTCATTCTCGTCGAGTAATGGGTTTTCATCTACAATTACTAGATTGTAAGCGTCAGGCTTCTTTTGAGTAGAATAATCTTTCTTCTTAACAAGAGCTCTGACTATAAAATTACCTGTCGCATCAGAATCGACCATTGCGGTGAATCGACGATCATTGATCTTAACTGATGTGATAAAACATCGTGCGTGTGCTGTTAAGTTTAGTTGCTGCTGTTGAGCTAACATATTGCACTCCCCTAATATGCTCTTTATCAAAAGATTTTGACTTTTCTCTGTTTCGATGCTGCGACTTCTGCTTCAAGCTCTCTTCTTCGTTAAGTTTTCTTCTGTTGCTAAATTGTTGACTTTGGCTTTCTAAAGAATCAATTGGCTTCTTCTTTTTCTTCTAGATGAGTTCAGCATGAGTCGTCGTAGCAAGTTGTTCAACTAAGTGTCTCGTGTTTCTTTGCTTCCTTTATCTGTTGTCTAGATAGACTAACACTGTTCAGTTGTTGTTCGATTTCGTCAAGAATATCTCTTTTTATAGTGGCGTCGCTTTCTAGCGCTTCCTCGCATTTGTTTACGATTTGACTGATCTGTCTTTTCTTCGATGAACTAGCTAAAGTCTTAAGATGATTCATGATGTCTTCTATGCATTCGTGAAAGTTCTTTCAGTCATACTCTTTGTCTAAGTCGATGATTAAGCTGTGAGATTTAATAGTCTTCTTGAGTGCTTGATTAACTTTCTGCGTAGATGCGAGTGTCGTGTCTGATAATGTTTCATCTAGGACTTTCTGTAACTAATCTGAGTCTTCTATTAGATAGTAGTTGTCGTTCGATTCAGTCTTGAGGGTGTTCGCCTCTGTGTCGATTTGCTTTCTAATGTCGTCCTAGTTATTAAATATCTCTCTTAACATAGCATTGATCTGTCGTGGAATCATCAAGTTCTTTGAACGACAATCTCTTGCGAAGTGGCTCGGTTTGCCACATGAATAACACGTTTTTAACTTGTTATCTTGCTTTCCTCTAGGGTTCTTTTCTTTACGATATTGAATCGAATTTAGTTTCATTGATGCAGGCTCACGATAGTTTGAATTACTGTATTTCTGACTAGAACAAGATTCTTCCGAGTGATATTCGATCGTTGATTCGAAGAAGGTTTTTGCTCTTTCTCGAGATTAATCGTATCTTTTTTTCATAGCTCTTTCATACAGCTTGTCGTCGAGATTGATGACTACTTCGATGAGGTCAAACATATCGCTGATGCTTCTGCCATCGCGCATAATTTCGTTCTTAAGATTGTTCTTGAGACCTCGTCGAAACATTGTCATAAGTGCGGCATCGTCTCACTCGATAAGATTGGCATATTTTTGAAATCTTGCTGCGTACTCTGCTGCAGAGATTCGTTGAGTTAAATGCTAAATTACCCTTTTCGCGATTTGTTTCTCGTTGAATGTTTCAAAGATTCTTCGAAGCTTTCTCTTGAAGTTATCGAAGTTCGTGAACATCGCACGAGAATTTTTGTCATGATTTTTCAGATACTTGCGTAAGTTTGACTTGAGTCAGTGCTGAGCTCTTCCTCTAAGAAATGTGAATGCGAAAATCGTTTTTTTGTTTGCTAAAACAGAATAAAAGATGAAGTAGATATTCATCTGCATAAGTTAGTCTTTTAGATCGATTCGATCTTCATAATAGACGTCGAATTTGTTGATTCTTATTTTGTCGTCTTCATCAACAGAGGATCGACGTGATGCTGATAAGCTAGTGCTCGAGATAGGGACGCGTTGATCTGATACAGACATTCTTTTGAATGTTTAAAGTGTTACGCTGCTATCTAACGATTCAGGATATTAGAGAGGGTTGTGCTTTAAAGAGGTTTGTAGGCGTCTTCAGGCAATGCAAGCAATCACTTGGTAACAAGAGATTGCAGCTTTAGTAGTCGTAACAATAAGTCAAGACTTAAGATGAGTTGAACACGATTCATAAGAAAGTCGTGTTTAGAAGATCTATATATTAAAGAAGATTCTTCTTTGTTCGTCCTGCTCGTTCGTTGAGCAGAGCGAGCATACCTTGCTCGTCTTGCTCGCTCGTCGAGCAGAGCGAGCATGCAGGCAATCGTATCTCGTACTACGCCTGAGCGCATTCCTTATACCGGTACGTTTCTGCTAGGCTCGTAACAGTTGTTTACGCAAAGACTACTTCGATAACAAAATTAACAAATTAGTATTAAAGAGATAGCGCTTCGTTCGTTCTATAAGATCGACTTAGTTAAATTTCTATTATAAAAAAAACTTCAAAGAATAGAAAAATTAAACTCGAAGTGCAAGAAACTTTTTCGAAATTAATAAAAATTAATTCTTAATAAAGAACTTAAAGATTTGCTAAGTTTAATAATATTTTTGCAATACATTAATAACGCAATAGAAAAACTATAAGAACAAACGAACAAATAAAATAAACAAGTAAAACTAAAATTAATTTGTATAATATCTAATTAATCTTATTAAGAATTTAGAAAATTATTGTCTTGTCTTTTCTTGCAAGTACAAGAAAATTAAACAAAGTTTATTTTAAAGCGTTAACAACTTTGTAGTTTATATTAAGATGTTAAAGACAAATCTTGACAAATATATTAAACCTTAACAACGTAATTATCTCTTGCATTATCTAAGAAGAGATTTTCGTAAAAAAATAAATAACGTAATTAAAATTTTTAAGATAAAAGACGTTCTTGTTGCATTAATATAACGCATAAAGAGCGCTTTATTCTTCTAATTTAATATTAAGAACAAAATCTTAAATTAAGAATTGTTCTTAAAATTACGCAATAACTTTAGAAAGAATTTGTATAATTATAAATTAAAAAAGATTATATTAACAATTAAGACTCGCAATATCTTAACAACAAGAAATTGTCAAAAAAGTATAACAAAGTTTTTTTGGCATAATTTTGACAAAGCTAGTTCGAATGTATAAGAGAAGCGTATTTATTACAATTATAACAAGAAAAAATATATCTAAAGAAAACATTCTAGATTTATTAAAGATAACTCGCAAGTTAATGCAATTAACAATTCTTAAAAAAGTTTCGAAATAAGAGTCTTAAAAACGTTGTTATTACATTCTTTTATTAAAGAGATTTTCGACAATTTAAAAAACTAAATAAATTTGCAAGAATTATAATTACAATTTCAAGTTAAAAATACAAGACAAAAACTTTTTTTGAAAAGTTATTAATATTTGTTAATAAAAAGTAATATAAACAAAGAGATCTTCTTAATAAAAGCGCTTATATTAATTGTATTAACAAATATTTTGCAAAGATATAATATTTAATAAAGATTAAACAACTTGCAATTAAAGTAAAAGCTTTTATAATCCAAAAGACTTAATTTGTAAAATTCTATATTGCAAATATCAAGATTTGCAATAATAAAAAACAAAAATATATATCGAAACAAGTTTTCTATATATTTGATAAAATTGTATACAATATTATTGTCAATCTTTTCTAAATAATAGAAGCTAATTTTAATGTCAATTAATATACGCTAATTTAATATTATTAAGTTACAAAGAATATTATTGTTGTTAAGTTCTCGAAGAATTTTCTAAAATTCAAGAAACAAATTTTAATATTTGCTTTAATTTGTTAAAATCTTAACATTAATAAAACGTTAATAATGCGCGTTATACTTGAAAATATTTAGAATTATAACAATGTCTTTAACTTAAAAAATGCATTTATTCTCTTTAAATATAAAGAGAAAAATTATAAAATCGATTTGCTTTCTAGAAAGAAATTGTCTTATAACTTGTTGTATATCTTGTTCGAACAAAATCTAATTGTTCTATATAATTATCTTTTGAAGAACTTGATTTTAGACAAGGTTTTCAAATCGATTAATTAAATCGAAATATTAATATTGTTTGTATTAAAGAGCAATAAAAGTCTAGAATTATATATTAATTATTGCGATCTTAATGCAATTACAATTAAGAATTAATATCTCTTTTCTCTTATAAAGAAGACGCTAAATTGTCTAATAAATATTGCGTATCTTACAAAACTAGATTTAAAAAATACTTACTATTAAATTTGAATTTGCTAAGACAATTAGTGTGATCGTTGGGTCGGGTTTTAACCCAATCGGGTTAACTCGCCCAACCTTGACCCTAGGATTAGGCAAATTTCCTAGCTTAATAGGGTGGAACGAGCGAAGAATGCGCGTCGAATGTGCAATTCGACCCACCCAATCACGTGACGTCACGTGACGCGCTAACCATATGTGATTAGCGTGGACCCTACACTAGTCTAATTGGGCTAGCTTGAATCCTGCGCTAGCTTAATCGAGTTAGCGCATAGATAAGATAAGATAAGATAAGATAAGATAAGATAAGCGAATGCTAACGCGACGAAGTTAGCTTGAGTTCTTGGCATTGGCTCGACGAAACCCGACCCTGGGGTCGAGTTTGCGCCTTAACCCTGGTCCAACCCTACGGGGCCCAAGAGGGTGGGTCGGGTTGAGAAAAAAGTGTTCGACTCGACCCAACGATCACACTATTTATTGTAATAACGACTTGATATTGTGTAGAGTTTTCTCTCTAAGAATTCTCTTTCAAAATTCTTACGAATTAATGTCTTTCTAAATTGTAGTTCTATATACTATGTAGTCTTGTCTTTAGTGCGTCGATGTAGTGACGTCTTGTTATACGTTTGTACATAATTTTATAGCGAGAAAGATTAAGTAAGTTATAATTGCTTTAAACACGTTATTGTTATCGCTATACTGTTCTAGTAATATAGATAGTCTTTTTGACAACAATAACAAGAGTTTAATAATTATAAAGAAGATTAAGAACTTTAAATTTGATAATAAAGTCGATTTTGCGATAAATTATGCTATAAGATAATTGTAACATTAGATTTTAACGTGTATTATCGTATTTAGACTTTAGATAATAAGAATTGTAAATAATTAATGTGTTTTGAGCTCTTAGATAATCTGCATACAAATTTAGATGATAGGGTCAAGAATCTAAAAATAAGGTTAAGGGGCAACAATCGTTGTGAAAGCGCTAAAGAACTAAGTCTAATTAGGCAGAAGTATCGATAGGTCTTATGCATGCATGGGAATGTAAGTTATAGCAAACTATTGCTATATAGATCTTACACAGGTTTCTCAACTAAAATACTGGAAAAGATAAAGTGTACTGTATTTTGGACATCAGTTTACACACATTATGCAGAGTGTTGCACACACATTATCTTGTCTTTGAAGCTTGCAGGAAACCTGCTTCAGACCAGATCTAATTTTTGGTGTTAACAATCGTGAATACTCTTTAAGAATCTCGAGATTAGGTGATTGCTACAGTCAAATCGGCTGATTGACTCGATGTATAAATAGACTCAACAAGAAGCTACAGATCAAGGCTTAACAAAAGTAAATAATTAGATAGATATTCAGCATCAACAGGGCGGTGTGAGCGCACAATTCCAGATGGTGTGACCAAAGTAGGGTGGTTTGTACTGTGTGGCTATCTATGATCATAAGGTTCGCCCTGAATGGTGGCTTTTTACGAGTAGAATTTGATTTCGATAGACGAAGAGCAAGAGACCGATCTCTCAAGCGCAGCCTTTAGAGAGAATCTTGATTTGATGTGTCTATATAACCAGCTTCGCGACATAATTGTGACAGCGTGTCTGAGCCAGTCTCTATAGGGTGGTACGACTTACCAAATCTTAAAGCACAATTCTGATCAAGAAAACAGCGAATTAGAAAGGTTTTATCAGCACACATTCCTTGTATGGAGGGGAGCTTAATTCACTTGCAGACTTTGCAGGTCACAGCGTCGGGTGGAAGATTTCTTAGATTCCTATTTTCTAGGAATCCAAAGTTGCTTATCTCAGCGGCTGTTTAAGCATTTGAGGCGTCTGAACCTGGTACCCATGAATAATAGATTAAGATCAGAGAGGAAACGTTTTAATGATCCCAACATGGAGCCAAGATCGGAAGACTTCAAGGACAACAGGAGGGAAGGGAAGATTTCATGATTATGAGAGGCTTTGTTTTAGGTACCGCGTAACCAACAGATGTAAAGGAAAGTATAAGAATCCTCGATTGTAGCAGACCGGCGCCCACGCGTGCCGGCGCACGGGCTATCAAGGATCAAACTGGTATGAAATAGATGAGACCTTTGGACGTTTGCCATAGCTCACACTGGAGACTAGACGTTCGCTTAGCCAAAACAGTGCAGTGTCGCGAGCAGAGAGCGTTCGAGATCGCTGGACTCACTTGCTGCAAGCTGCTGCCATCAGCCCTCCATCGGACAGAAGTGCTCTCCTGGCTCGCACTCCTCGCATTGCCTTACCACACATACCTCACATCCTCTGACATCGGCATCAACCGCATTTCTACATGTTGAACAAAAGCCTAATCGTAAGTCTTGACTCTGCAGGTATGCCGAGATTTCCCTGCGATGGGGTATGCTGCCAGGGCCGAAGACCTTCGAGAGGAGTTGATCCTCCGACGCCATAACGGGGTCCATGACAGGTAGCCAACGCACATATTTGCCGGCTTGAGCGCCCATGACAGGGGAGGAGAAGCGAGCATTGTCTTGACCTCGAAGAACAATCAGACTGTGTAAGCCAGCGATACGGTATTCTCTAATGCCATCGGAAACCAGTATATGTCGAAGTAGTCGCCCAACCTCAATGGCTCGTTGTGGCCATTGCTCTCTCTCGGCCAGTACAAGGGTTCCCCAAGAAATCAAAAGGTCCGCAGCCTGTGCCATCTCCGTGAAGCGCTCTTGCCACTCGAGGATAGTGAACAGGCGGCTTTCATCATTGTCGATGCCCATCCTCCTGATGTTGATGCCGCGCCACTCTATCGCGATCCCATCCGTTCTGATGGCCTTACCGAACAAAACCAGGTCAGGAAGCCCGTGCTTCGAGTATTGTGGTAATTCATAAGCAAATGGCGCGTCACAACGTATTGATGTCAGAGCTTCATCGACAATAAGAATCAACTGGTACCTCTCACAAGCCTTCAACAGATTCTTCCATACACTCTCACTAACGACCTTACCCTCGCGAGCATTGACTATCTCCGTGATCAGCGCGACACAACCTAGGCTCTTCGCCGCTTTCACCTGTGCATCGATCTTAGCGGCATTGTTAGTTTTGATGACAACAGGCCGAAGTCCATTTGCCACCGGTCGGACGGTATCTATAACCGCATTGTATGCTAAAGATCCGTACGCAGCCCCGTAGGAGCCCTCTGTTACAGCAATACGGGGATTGATTCTGGCTTCTCCATTGGACAGAGAAATTTCGCAGGTTGGAGAGGCATGAGAGATGAGATGGCAAATCAGGCTTGTCAGCAGCGCAGGGTTTGAAGCGTCACTCACATGACCATGCAGACTGATCGGCTCCGCTATGAAGAATTTCCGAAATGCGGTACGATACTGATCGCCAATGTCATGAATGTGATATTGGAGTAAAGTGGGGTTTTGGCCAAGCAGCTGCCAACACTGTGCAATCTTCGTATCGACTGCTCTCGACACCGGATTTCTGCGAGTTAGAAAAGAACCGAAACCGTGATGGAAGTCGAGATCAGGATACTCTTCTGGATGTCTTCTTCTGCGCCCAGCGCTCAAGCTTTCTGTTTGGTCTTCACACCCATCCTGGGCACGCCGTTGCGGATTTGAGCGGAGACCGTATGGCAACTGGCTCTTATTCTTGGATGTCTTAGACGTTGTGGACCTTGTCGCCAACTTCCGACTGGCATTGGCCTTGCACACTGACCTGGGTCTTGGGCCTGCCCTGCGCCCCTGTCGCGTTTGCATGTTAATTCTAGTTCCGGATACGTATTTTGCCTTCAGGTTGAGAACGAAATCATTTGGATGTTGCGATAGATATCCTTCTTCGCTTCATTCCAAGCTTACAATATACAAGTAAGAAAATTATGATTATCAAAAAGACGCTCCTACCATTCTCGCTTTCGAGGGTGGTGCTGGTTACACATTACACGAGATGACAAAGGAATCTGCGAAACTGATAGCTTTGTCTCAAGCTCTTGGTCTGTGACTTTTCTTAAGATTTCCTTGTTATTCGGTAAGGGTAACAAAGGAAAGGAGCAACATGGCGCTGAACGTTGGCAGGTAAGGCTTCAACTCTTAGATAGCGATGGATGGGTTGGACCGTGCTCGATGCTCTTAGCGAGGCCTCATATCCAGTGCCTGGTGCTACATTATCAAAGAACTTCCTTGGCATAAATTTTGTATATCTGTTGGTCCGCTGGGTACGGGGCCGGCCAAACTTGTGTTGCCATTGTTCTTGTCGTATTGTAAGACAAAGTAAAGCGATCCAGCAGAGTCGCATAAACAAGATTGTTGTATTCAAGGGTCTCCTAGTAATCTAGATCAACATATTGAGAAACAAGTCCATATCCAGATCCAATTAAGACCACGTCACCGTTAGCGAAGTGAATTGTTCCATAATATGACAGACCCCAACAGGTTGATCAAGATGTCTATGACCGATTCCCGTGTTGGAGGAATCCACATCCTTTGACGAGATGTGAGGCTATATCAGAACCAATCGAGTGTTAAAACATAAGACTCATCCTCAGTCGTATACATATAAACATTTACCATCTTAGCAGTTAGCCAGATAACCAGAGACTGAGCTCACAAGTCAAATCAGACCAGAACAGTCCTGACACCAGCAACTGTAGCCATGTCGATTGGACGGCACACCGCAGCAGAGAACATAGCAGAATAGGGGGGGCCTCATCGAGTCACCGAGGAAGTCATCCCTCGAAGACCCAAGATTATATCCCGGGTTGATGTTATCCACCAACTGCCACGATACCAGCTTGAGGAGCTTGAGGACCACGACCACGATCGCACCTGTGCCATTTGTCTTATCAAATATGGCAGCATACCGGATGCTTCTAGCTCAGACGATCTGTCACCTTTACAACCAGAAGAAGCGATCAAGCTACCGTGTTGCAAGAAGTCGGTGGGTGAGCAGTGTTTGACAAAGTGTGTTGGCCATCATTGCCCGTTTTGCCGCGCCTATCTGATAAAAATGATGGTTCCTCAGGGCAGAGCGGAAGATATGCGGCGATGGATATGCTTTCTCATTCGACATCATGGACGACAGAGAGCCGCCGTGATGTACGATCAGATCGTTTCGCTCAACACCGGTGCCATCGAAGAAGACATTGACGTAGCCGTCCGCCTCAACAAACATGTGGAAGCAGCTGGTTTGCGCGAGCGGCTAGAACGTTATCAGCGCGCACAGCAGGACGAGCTCGATATAGAGGGCCGCGAGTAACATGCCAGACACAACTATGTTTACTTCCGAAATATGTCTGACCAGCAACGAGTCGCCAATGTCAAAGCCGCATCCGTCACAACATCATACACAAAGCACTGAGCGATCCTGTGCTGTCTAACTTGGCCGCTCGGCACATCACAGACGCCGACCTCACAGCTTACAGATCTGACGAATTCTATGGTCCATACGGTTGCGAAACAGATTACCGTCTCCCCCAGCCTGACGAAGTCGGCTCAAATGGAAACGGAAGTGACTTGGTTGTGGAGTCGTTGATAGAATATCAGTTTGGACATTATGCAAGGTTGGAATGAGAGACGGCACGTGTTGGCAAAGCTAGACTCGAGCAATACAAAGCATGTACCAACTAAGATCTGGCAGCCTTATGCGGTCAGCTGCTGACAAAAGCTGTGTGGTCGGGGTACTGTGAAGTAAAGAGTTTAAGCTGCTGGGAGGGCTTGGCATCGGTGAATCTAATGAGGTCAGCTTAATTAGTCATCGGATACTCAGAATGAGTTCCTTGGCATGCTGACTATGAGTAACGTCACCCGAACGCTGCTTGTTAGTCGGCCCGAGATAAATCCGAACTCGGAAATGATCAGCCCTATCGCGTGGTGGGCGCGTGACGTCATCGTGATTCCAAAATGAGAAGAGTTGATAGTTCTCCGGGTGTTTGGGCTTCATGCCTTCACAACTCCAATTATCCTGCTCTTCAACTCTTTATGTCAACCATCTGTGCTCTTAGCATCTTATTTATTTGCTCGTGCAAATATCCAGCACATCTCCCTCTGTATTTTTCACCATAATGGACCCAAACACCTGCACCCGAGAAGACTTCACCAAAGCCCTCACCAGCCCCGATCTCCCCTCTGACGCAGCCGAAAAATGGACCGAACTCGCCGAGAAATTACGCGGTCTCCTGAATAAGCTCGCATACCACCCAGCCATGGCCTCAAATCTACAACAGACCTACATGACGCCCGCAGCCTCCAAGAACAAGATCTACTTCACGTGGGATTTCGTGGGGCGGACACTGGTAAGTTGTCCCTATGAATCTGCACAAAGTCCTGTTGTACAAGGTATCGAGAAACCACGGCAAGGCTAACAGTGGTGGATTTTGCAGGGTTATGTCTACAAGGTTGACCCCTCGCTCAAGGATCTATCTGCCTCGGACACAGAAATGTGGGAGGATGCGACTGGAAGAGCTTTCTTCACGAAAATGCTGATCACGGATCAAAAGAAGGGGACGTTGGATCAGATGGTCGAGTCGACTTATGGAAAGCAGGCTGGGCAGCCTCCGGAGTTTGGTGAGGAGATCATGGAGATTGCGAGGTCGTTTTGAGAATCGGCTATGGGTGGTTGTCCAATAGTCTTATTCACATCTCTTGAGTGGTCATGCGATTTGGGTAAAGAGCAGCCGCAGCATAGTCGTAATGTGCCCGAGCGCAACCTGAAAGAATCTATGCAGATGATCCCGGCAGCAGCAGCTACATCTTTGCTGAAGCAGTTCATGATAAGAAAAGTGAATTTCGAAAGAGGCAACAGAACACAGCTATGACAAGAAGTTTGTGACGTGGAAATGAGGGTGGAGGAAGTTGAGCTAATAGAAGATATTGATTTCTAGGCTAGCAGACAATGGCTCGCTGATATCCATGGGGCTTGACGGAAAGCTGATATCTGTGAAATTATTGTCATGGGCGATGAAGAGGGCCTCCGCTAGACAATGAAGCTGCAGAGATACATGCATGCTACCGTCGGCACAGCTACCAGAAAAACAAGAGGAATATCTGAGCAAAGATGCTCATGGCTTCCTTCACCAGACCCCTGCCCCTGCAAGCACAGTCCAGTATGAGACCAGTCTCATGGCTATCTCACAGACCGGAATTACCTATCACTTTTAGAATTGCTGATGAAGGCGCCGATTGATAAGATCATCGCGGGCTGACACGTTCCGACCGGACTCCAACCTCAGCTTTGGCAGCAGATCGAAACAAAGCCATACGCTAGTCAGGGTAGGCTGGTACTCATGCAATTGCTGAAACTCCAGCGGTCTACATTTTTACCGCCTACACGTCATGTTGCGCGCCATTGGAGTGGTGACGCGCTGCAGAAACAGCCGTTCTATGCAGATTCTGCTCATTGCGAGGACATTGTCATTCACTGCTTGCCCTGGAGATGTATGCGCTCAGCAGGAACTGGCGATACCTCGATCTGGCTGGTCTTGCATATAAGGACCGAGATCTGTGAGATAGCCGCGAATCCGGAAAGGTCCACAGTGGCTTGCTGTCGACAATGCGTCAACAGGCTCGTGGCTCGCACAAGCTTTGCGGGCACCTGTCGCAAGATGTTGAGAAATCGCGAAGCTTTCAGCTAATGTTACATGCGGGCTACTAAGCACCCTAACATCAACATTGGTATCGTCGCTAAGAAGCGCGGTTAGGGATCCTCTTGCTTGCGCGGCCAGGCAATTTGAAGTGTACCACTAAGGGTGACTCGCATTGAGAAATCTGCTGGACCACCGGTGGTTTCTACCTTGCCGGGGAATAAGAAAGTTCCTTTGGATGGGATCTACATGGCAATTCTGGAACTCTGACAGCCTGGTAGACGGAAAGCCTAACTGTTCGCTCATTTTTCCTCCATCAGATTCGCGAGCGCGTTTATCCAAGTCAGTACATCTAGAACTGTTCTCTGCTCGGCTCTCATTCAAGATCTTCTTTTTCTATCATATGTCAAGCTCACAAGGTCTATCATCCACGGCTACTTTTGCCTTCCTCCAGCTATGTTTCTCCCTACATACCTCATCTTGTTATTCTCCTTCCTTGTCCACGCTTCCCCAGCCCATCACAGAGCTGATACGCTCAGAAGTCTGGTAACTAGACACCATCATTCGACCAAGCAGAAGGAAGCCAAGCGACAAGGCTATCCCGTTCTTCGAGCGCCTTTCACATCCAATCCCACCTGCGGCGCCTCTATATCATGCAACGCGGGCACAGACAGCAATTACACCGGTATTGCGGGTATTGGCGCAGCAGCCGTCAACAGCATGCTCTTCGGAGGACCACCGGGAGTTCACGATGGATCAGGCGGCTACTCAAACGTTAACGGCGTCGGCCCTTCGTGCAGAACCTGCTGGACCCTGACTCCGGGCTATGACTATTATGAGAGCAACGGCATGTCTGTTGGGCAGACAGTGGTAGTCAAAATCAACGACGCCTGCGCTGACCCTGGCTATTGCGATCAGTGCGTGGAGCGTCCGCTCAATACAGGGCCGCTCTTTGGCATCCAACCGAGCGGCATGTTCAATGGACAAGTTCATTTCGATCTGTGCGAGGCTACAGGAGTCGCGCAAACTTTCTTTGGTCAGATTGGGACTGGAGTCGCAATCGGTGCTGCACAGTAAAACCCTGATTGTTCTGGCCTTACGGATGGACAATTCGGCGCGTCGACGGGGACGAAGCTCGCCCTGCCTTTTTGAGGGAGAAGAACGTAGGATAACAAGAAATGCTTGATACATACTAGAAGCAGGCTCTCCCAGATTCTAAAGCTCGCAGTCAGTCAGAAGCATTCGAGGGTCACTTCGCGTCTGGCTAAGACGTGAACCAATCAAGGTATGTGTGGGTCTGCAGTACATGTTAAACATGGTCATGGAGGCCAGCTTGCCCTGCTTACCAATTCACGAAAAAATTGTAAACTACAAGAGGCGATCAGAAGACCTGGGAAAGAGCGGCAAGCGTACGACAAAACCACCTCTCGACATATACATGCTACACGCTTTGCGAGTCTGTTCCCTTACCACATCCATCACTTCCACTAGACAAACAAACCGTCTAGCCGAATGAATTCATCCCACTCCTTGTGTAGACCGCGCCTGGGTATATTGTGCGCCTTGAGAAACTGAACCATACTCCATGCCCTGAATGTTCTAGAGCTCAGTGATCAATTTGCAACGAAGGTGCTGTCTCATGATCTCATGGACAGTCCTCCATCGCAAATCGTGGCCACGCTCCTTCTTTTTATCGTCGTTGCCAAATGTATCTGACAAGAAGCTAGTCACATCGCCCAAGTTAGAAGACATACCAACGTAGAGCAGGCACGCTCACGTGATCGCGCGTTCGATCAAGGAAGCCGGCCCGTTCGAACGCGCTTGCTGTGCCTTCGTCAAGTCTTTGCACGTCAACCCCACCTTTGCAATAAATGTCCTCTTTACAAAAATTTACACGTACATTACTCAGCCGTTTCAGAGGCAAGTCACATTGGAACCTTCTGCGGGAAAAATCTGATAAAGTATTCGCTTCGAGACACAACATATCAATGGCACCTTATTTGCGAACCGATGGAAGCGGAGATGAGTATGGTGATGTCGATGACGACGACCTTCTGCTTGCAGAGTCCAACAGTCCGCGTTTCAACTCCCTCAACGTCAAGCGAAAGCAGCCAGAAGACTTGCTCAACAACTCAGCTCCCAAAAAAGCATGTCTCAGCGGCGATCCTAAAGCCCTTACCTTAGCAAAAGGAATCCTCAAGAAAACGTGGGGCTTTGCAGATTTTCGTTTGAAACAGCAATCGGCAATCACGCGGCTCATCCAAGGCGACAGCGCTGTCGTCATCTTCCCCACTGGAGGTGGCAAAAGCCTGGTGTATCAAGTGCCGGCATTAGCTTTCAATGACTATGATAAGCTCTCTGGTCGTAAGGCCGGAGGAGGCGTGACGCTCGTTGTGAGTCCGCTCATTGCGCTGATGAAGGTATGCTGTACCCTTTCGCCTCGATGCTTTATGCGACTGTGTCAGGGATACGAAACGTCCACCTTCTACCACAATCCTCCAATTTCCTTGCTCTTCTACACAACTCCAGACTGATCTTGTGCTACAGGATCAAGTAGATGCACTGAGAAAGCGAGGCGTTGCTGCCGCTGCACTAGACTCAACACAAAGCAGAGAGTCGTGGCTAGAGACCCACAGCAAGTTGAAGACCGGTGACCTTAAGCTACTGTAAGTCATTGATATTATTGCTCCTTACTGGGGCGCCAGAGCTCGCTGTGGCTATAGAGTCATTCAATCACTGGCTTACATTGCTGGCGTGCTACAGATATGTGGCGCCTGAACGCCTCAACAATGAAGGTTTCGTGCAAATGATCAGCGCAACGAAGATACGTCTTATAGCAGTAGATGAAGCACATTGCATCTCTCAATGGGGACATGCCTTCCGTCCCGACTACCTGAAGAGTAGGTACAAAGAGAGTTGTTATAATTCCGAACCTAACAATCAAGATTTTAGTCGCACGGTTCGCGAAAGAGATCAATGCAGAACGAGTCATATGTCTGACCGCAACAGTACGGAGTCCACATCGGTCCCTCAAGCTACTATGATTGTTTATTGCTGACTCAACCACAGGCAACGCCTCAAGTTGCAGACGACATCTGCAATGCCTTCGATATAGACTCACGAGCGGTTTTCCGCACCCCATCATACCGCTCGAAGTGAGCAGAATGGCAGCCGATGAGTTAAGAAGTGCTGACTGGTGCTAGCCTCCGACTTCTCGCAGAGTCTCATAACTCTGACGTGTTGAAGGCTTCAGCTTTGGTATCCTTCCTTCGTACAAATAAAGGCCCTTCCATAGTGTATGTTCAGACCCACAAGGTAAGCATGACTTCCCAAAACGCCTAGACAAGGTAGTCTATCACTGTAGCGCTAAGAGACGCGAAAGCTGAGAATGGTGTAGCAAACAGAGATCGTTTGTGCAAATTTGAAAAGTGCCGGTTTCAATGCAAACGAGTACCACGCAGGCATGTCAAATGACGCAAGGACCGCCATACAAGACAGGTTTTTGACTTCCAAGAACTTAATCGTCAGTCTTTCCGAATTGTGCCCTGACTTCATACGGGTTCGAGCTAAAGCTATAGCTTCTCTAGATCGTTGCTACTATCGCTTTTGGAATGGGCATCGATAAATCGGACATACGGAATGTCGTTCATTATGCCATTCCTAAAAGCTTGGAGGGCTACAGTCAGGAGATCGGCCGTGCCGGGCGTGACGGTCTTCCAAGTACATGCATGACATACCTCTGCGAGGATGACTTGACCTTGATGGAGCAGTGGTCGCGTGCAGATGTTCCAAGTATGAAGAGCATCGAAGGACTTGTAGGAGAGATATTTGAGACCAACCGGTACGCTAGAAAAGGTGAAGTGATAGAACGCAATCTGAACGACGAATCAAGAGAATGGGATATCCGAGTAAGTCCACCTAGGGCTTCTACAAAGCTCAGCGGCTAGGGGGTATGACTTAAATGTCAGCCGCCTGTCTTGTCGAGACAGTTCTGAGCGCTCTGCCCCTATCTCCAGCGCTCTGCTAAGGTATCAGTGCTGACGTATCAACAGGGAAACACACTGGATAATCTGAACGCCCAGCTTGAGCTTAGATTCGAGCTGATTCGGGCCGTCACGCCCAAGTACTCCAGTTACAAGTATGCGAAGTCAGCTTCTTTCGATGCGGCCACGTCTGACCGCTCCGATGTCACGAAGGCGCTAAAAGCAGTGAGCAAAACCGCAAAAAAATGGACGACCGTCGACGTCGACTCGGCAGCCAGTGTTGGAGGCTTCGAAAGAGGAGCTGCTGTGAAGAAGCTGCAAGAATGGCATGACTGTGGGGCAATCGAGCTACAGCAAAGCGGTGTAGTGAATCGGTTTCGCATTCTCAAAGACTTTCCCAAGGATGAAAAGGCCAAGGACTGTATCATCGGCACGCTTTATGAACGAGTCAAGGAGAGGGAATCAGACGACATGGCTAGAGTACAGCAGGTCATTAACCTGATCACCGCGAGCAGTTGCATCAGCCGTGGCTTGGCACAACACTTCGGCGACGAAGAATCCGTGCCTGAGGCTGGTTGTGGACATTGCTCATACTGTGAATCGAAGATATCTGTCCAATTTTCTCGGGACAAGAAGGAAAAGCGGACGGGACGCATCGATTACACCAAGTTCCAGGCCGTTCTGGCAGCGACATTGATTCGCGACGACCCTCGTTTCCTGGCAAGAGTAGCCTTCGGCATTGGAAGTCCTAGAGTGACGATGGAGAAATTAGGAAAGCATGCAGTATTCGGCAGCATGGAGGATTGCGATTTTGAGGTAAGTGGGATCTCAGTATCAAGGGTTTTGCCTCGAGCTGACTATGTTCGCACGCAGGAGCTAGTACAGAGATTTGAGAATGTCTGCAAGGGTTGAGTTTGGCAGCACTGTATGAATCTGCACTCGACCTGTTGGCGGCAATGTGGACGTGAGGGACTTACTTTTAGTTGCATAACATAACATGTACACGGCCGATACCCTACCCAAAAGGCATAGCCGTCTTCGAATGACGAGCTAGGTTCTAGGATGCATCGAGGGTGGCCAGGTGACGCCTGATGACGGATGATGCTGATGCTCGGCAGTCAGTAACTGCAGATAAAATATTTCTCGTTACGATATAACTTCGGCATCTGCCATACAAAGCCAGTACATCTCAACTCCACAAATCGCTACACTTGCTACTTGACCACACTTTACCGATCGCTAGATACGCCCCATGTCATCCCAAGATCATAGCCCAAACCCACCCTATCTCATCGGGCTCTGCAAGCGGCCGAGCCCCTTACAACTACCACAGTCTGGCTCCGCGAGCACGCACTATCCAGAACATTAACATTCAGGAAGCTCCGTTCCCATCCTCAGCTTTCTGTACCTGCTGGCCAATACCCCTCCAAGAGCCCTATGATTCGTGGAGTACCAGACCGAACGCCAATGCTCCATTTCGGGATCGCATCTTCGTATCAGAAGTCGCCTCGCAGTGTGGATTGGTGGTTACTTTGTGGTACCGTAAGTGTCATCCATAGCATTCATGCATATCTCTTTTCCTCCGCTGAAGGGTATCCATGTGTCGCATAGGAGACTCCTATGTGCGGTCGGTATCTTACGCTTTTCCCCCGCCAGCACTTCTTGGAGAAGAAATGTTGTGGTGTCTCATAGTTCTTATTAGATTGGCGTATTCGATGTTATGCCGGCCTATGTATCTGTATCTTGTAAAAGCCCTTGCGATTAGCTTATTGGACGGTAGTGTGAGTCATTCCTGACAATGAGCACTCCACCTGACTGATAAAGGACTAGAAGAGGCAATGACATCCTGGAGACTGTCAAAATTCCTGGTTCTAGGGGATAGATGTCGATACGTCGTCTGACTTCCCATTCAGTCGGAGGAGGAGGACATAACTATTTGTCAAGCTTCGAGAAGCGATCACTGTCCATATTCGGCACCTAAAGGTAGTACGAGATGAGACACCTGGGACTTGTCGTCAATTACCATTACATGCTGTACAGGGTAGCGGGGCTTTGTGTTGGGCTTTGGGGATAGTTAAGGTTTCTTTATTTCAGGTTGAGATCTTTTCTCGGAGTCAGGGGGTGGTCTGGTGCGAGGTGTAGCCCCTGTTTCATACAATCAAAGGGGTTAGAGGGGTGTGCTTGCTTTAGAGAGGGGGAGGCTAGGAAGCTGGCGACGCTGATATGCATTGTGGGATGTTCTACTACGATGTGGCGATGCAAAGGGGTGGGTAATTGGCGGATATCAGAAGATCAAAGCCCTATGGTGATTGAATTGTTGGAGGTTAGGTAACTATTAAGTACTCCTATGTAACAGCACAGGGCTTTCCCTCGGTAGAGGGCCTACCGAGTATCTTTCCCTCATAAGCACCATTAATTTTACCTCTAGTGAAGAATGCTAAATGCACGCTCGTACCTTCCGTCACGACGACCAAGCTTGTCCCAGACGAAATGACTGTGTTGGTGTAGGATAGATCACCACTGGGCGTTGTCCTGCGGCTTCGACTCTGCATTCCACCCGTCGTTCCCCGTCTGCACCGGCGCAGAGCTAGCAGCCCAGTCGGCGCCATCCGCCTCCCAGCTCGACCCAGGCTGCGCCCCAGCATTAGCAGTCGCGGCGCTGAAAGCCCCAGCCCCAGGCGCGTTGGCCGGGACCTCCCACTCGGCATTGCCTGTGAAGCCCTGATCCACAGCCTGGGGACCGACGTCGTCCACGCCGGGGACTTTGCCTTCCTCGACGCCCGTCGCGTCTTTGTTCTCCTCGGCCTCGGGATCGCGGTAGAAGTACAGATCCACCATAACGTCCCACTCGGTCTCGCGATTGGCCAGCGTCCCGCGCAGACGCAGGACCTCGCGCGCCAGCATCCACCAGATCAGCCCGATGGCGTGGCGGCCCTTGTTGTTGGTCGGGATGGCGACGTCGACGTACTCGGTCGGGGAGTCGGTGTCGCAGAGCGCGACGACGGGGATGTTGACGTAGGAGGCTTCCTTGATGGCTTGGGCATCGGTGCGCGGGTCGGTGACGATGATGAGGCGCGGCTCTTTGAAGGAGCGCGTGATGTAGTTGGTGAAGTTCCCGGGGGTGAAGCGGCCCGCGATGGCGGAGGCGCCGGTGTGGGCGGCGAACTTGAGGACGGCGCGTTGGCCGTAGGGGCGTGCGGAGATGACGGCGATGTCGGCGGGGTTGTCGACCGCGGCGATGATGCGGGCTGCGAGCACGATTTTTTCCCTGAAGGTGGAGCGAGTGTCAGTCTGGAGTCAGATTCCGTTGGGCTGAGGGGAAGTGGGGGGGGGAAAGGCTATAGGCTGACCAAGTCTTGCCGATGTTGATCACGTTGAGGCCATCTGGACGGGTCTTCCATAGATAGGGCTCCATGTGGACTTGAAGGTTTTTGGAGCCGATGTGGCATTGAGCTGCGATGAGCATCTCAATGTCCTGGGAAGTGGCATTGAAAATTGGGGGGAGATTTGAGGGCGCCATGATGGCGGTCTTGGTATCTTGGAGAGGTGATGATACCAGTTGTAGGCGCACTAGGTGATACGGAGTGGATTTGTTCTTGAAGGAAAAGACTTCTCTGATTTGATGCTCGCTTGATGGACTTGTGCGAGTGAGGGTCTGCGCTAGGAGATCTCCCCGAGGTTTTTCCAGTAGCTTGGAAATTGCAGAGAGGACTCGAAGTCGGGCAAGACAAGATCAGTAACGGCCATATCAGTCCCTCGACCATGGCGCTATGGGGACCCTCACGTGGAGTAAGGAGTCTGATATCAGGTATTCGGCGATGACTTCTAAGCCGAATGTACTAAGCTAATGAGCTACAGGATCCGCCCACCATCCATTCATGGCGTCTACATACTTCGAATCCTTATTCAGCACGCAATTACGCACTTATGCAAGCTCAAGAGGCTCAGCTACTAAGCGAACGAAGAAGACCGAGCTCCGCGACCAATGGGCGACCAATCATGCCAAGCAGCGCAAAGCTGCTAACATTGCTCGCCAGACTGTACTGAAAGAGCAGCGTGCAAAAGAGCTGGGCGATCCAATACGGGGCATTACTACATCCTATATCGAATCCTTCGACACAGCTATGCCTCCGGAATCGAAGCCGACCGTGGATAATCTGTCAGATAAGTCAGAGTCCGGAGATCCCAGCGAACCACCACCATCGCCAGCCAGCGCAGCAAACGAAGCTCATTTGAATTACTACCTCTCAACGTCGGAATTAGAAGAAGCGTTGCAGTTCTCGAAGAGACTGACCGAACCCTTCGTACGGCCTGACCGCTCCATGGCGGACCCCTATCGCGAGAAACAAAGAGCCGAGGAGCATGCATCGAGAGACAGGTCCGCTCAGGAGGCTGTCAAACGGATTGTCAGTCTTTCCAACGCTAGCAGCAAGGAGCGAAGCCGAGCGAACGTTCGCCGCATCATTGACACATTTGGTCGACACAACACGGACCAAAACCTCAGGGCCAAGGCCACGTCACAAGCTGTGCGTAACTCGTCAAGCCTACAGGCTGAACCTACACCAAGAGCTGGACCCGACACCGGATCTTCGGAGGTTCAGATCGGCATATTGACAGCAAAGATACGGATCCTGGCGGACAGGTTCGAGGGCGAGAACAGGAACGATAAGGTTAACAAACGGAACCTGAGACTACTTCTTCACCGGCGACAGAAACTCCTCAAGTACATGGAGAAGCGAGAGAGGGGCAGCGACCGGTGGCAAAACATGGTTACCACGTTGGGGCTCACACCAGCGACTTGGAAGGGCGAGATCGCCGTGAAATAAGCATCTTTGATCGTTGCCCTAAGATCTTACTTTTACTGCAAATATCCAGACTACACGACGGACGCAAGGAGGTTCTAGTGCTACTGATACATGATCACCAGTCACTTCGGGTCGGAGAGCTTGCTCAGGATCACTACTTTCTACATTTCGCTTGTCGCCACCGAAAACCGAAAGACGGCGCAGGCTGGAACAAAGCACTGGCTAGGATTCTGTGACGCCGGGACCAAGTTCCTCTGAAAACAGTCATGGCTGTCATGGTGGCACAATAGATTGGGGTGAATTGGTGGGGACAAAGGAGCTTAGACGGAGTCAGCCCATTCACAGCGTCGATATTCCCAGGCCTCTCTTCATAGATCCTATATACTCGAACTACAGCGTATTTATCGTATTCCAGGAAATGCATCATACAAGACATCTTCGTGCAATCCGATCCAATACTTGACCATCCTTGGCCTGCACGTACTTGATCTTCGCTGTGTACGTGTCTCGGCGCGCTAGTCAGCCCTACAGATTCGGCAAAGCTAAGCGGAAGGCGGAAAGTTCGACATTCACTCGAATTTCTGGTCAACACTGGTCTCTGTCTGCCCCTAACAACCACACAACAAACAGCCCACAACAATCCATCTCGTCTTGTTACTCACTTCGCTCTTGTGTCTCATCATTCTACCCACCTTTTACCTCGTGTTTGCGCACAAATCAGAGCGACAGCGACGTTAAACTTCGACCGATCTGCCTACGGGCATCCCCATTGCGACAATGCCTAGAGACGGCGTACAGACCCGCGCACAGCGCAAGAAGAGGGAAGATAACGGCACTCCAGCTTCCCCGATCCAGATGCTACCGCTTGAACGTCCTCGAAAAACACGAGTCCGAAAAGCTACCGCTGCCCCCGTCACGATCCCCCAGAGCATCCCCGCCACTGCAAGCGGCTCCGAAACCGATCGTGCGGAGGAGCCCAGTCAGGACCAAGACTCAGCTCATGCACAGTTCTCAGAGACGGACGTCGTCACAGATACACAAGGTATACAGGATACACAAGATTCACAGGATACACAAGACATACAAGATACACAAGATACACAAGATATCCAAGATACCCAGGATACACAAGATACCCAGGATACCCAGGAGCAGGTGGATACCTTGGAGCCCACAAACAGTGAGACCGCTACATCTTCTTTGACCCCTGACCAAGTATCTCTTAATGCACCCAGCTCTGCCTCAGCAGCACAGTCTGGCAGCCAATCCGTTGCTACCCAAGTATCTCTTAATGCACCAAGTCTTGCCTTAGCAGCACAGTCTGGCAGCCAATCTGTTGCTACGGTAGGACCTGCACTGTTAGAGTCCATTGTCGTTGACTTTACGCACGAGGAGGGCGCAGCAGATTCCCCTGACACATCTTTATCTGATTTTGATAGCCCTCCCGTTATGCCATTGACCCCACGGTCGAGGCTTTGGGCCAGGAGACCCAATAATCTTGGGTCCTGGAAACTCAAACGTGCTTCCCGGCCCGATGAGAAGTACGCAGTGCTGCATCTCTGGTCTGACGCAAGCATGGCTGCCCTGGCATCTGCGCGTCCAGATGGCGAACCTACACTGGCAATTGCCGTACCGATGGCGCGCTTAGGGCACTACTTGAAACGTCTTGCTGCCGATTATCCAGGAGGCAGCCCACCAAAACGACAGAAGCTTACCGCATCTACAGCTACCCAAACCGTCGTAAGCGCTGGCAACAAGCGCAAAGCAACGGATGATCCAGACGACACACCGCCGAGTCGCCGTGTACGATTCCAACAGCAGGGTACGAGTGCTCAGACAAACACTCATCGCATTGTTCGCTATAAGCCAGCACCTTTGTATGACGCAGATGGCATGCTCCAGTTAGGCGAACCAGATGTTCCAGTTTACTCGGACGAGGAGGACGCCCATCCTCAAGGTAGTTCATCGTTCACAAAGAATAAGGTTGTGCATACTACAGCCCAACAAGTTGAGACTGCTCCAGCGAGTGAGGCAGCAATCGGCGCAGTACCTGAGACTCCGCGTAGTCGATGGGGCCTGGGAAGTATCTTCAGCTCGGCCTCCAGGTTCGTACCAGGGTTAGGGCGTCGTGCCGCTCCTACCGCAGCAATACAACGACCTGTAATCGGGACATCCCGCGTCACATCAACTCCACAAGTTTTACGTCCTCAAAACCCTCGTACTGAACCACGTGGCAACACCCAGGCTGCGTCAACACAAGATGTGAATGCATTGTCAGACCGGGACACGCCAGCAACTGAGCAACCTCGCCAGAAACGACGTAAGCCCAACACCGTCCGGCAGGCACAATCTCATAAAGTCTCCAAGACACAGCGACTGCCGGAGCGTGAGATGCGACAGGCGAGACGTCTTCGTGAGAAAGCCGAAGCGGCAATGTCAGAAGAAGCAAAAGCCGAGCGACGTAAAGCGCAGCTGGAGGAGATTAAAGAACATAAGCGCCGTCTCGAAATAGATGAGAAGAAGATCGAGGACGAGATCACCCGTGAAGAATCCGAAGCGGCTCTGAAGGCGCTGAATGATTGGCGCGATGAGAAGAAGGCCAACCCAGGACTCAAGCGCCAGCGTCCTCCGAGCCCTAAGGTCATCCCCAATCCCAAAGGTTGCAGCTTCGGATTTGATCCCCGCTACTTTGAACAGTCAAGCTCAGAGGAAGAATCCAGCCCACCCTCTTCGCCCACCCGCCATCGTCCTCGCAAGTCTCCTCGCACTGAAGGCGTTTCGTCAGCCACAGACGCTGTTGAAGCTAGCAAGGCTCAGGCTGGCAGCACTCAGGCCGTCGCAACTCACACCAGCGCTGCCCAGGCTGGTCCAGCGCAGGCTCACAAAGCTCAAGCATACACAGGGGCCTTCTTCGGTGACGGCACTCCAACACATCAAGGTGGGAATGTCTTTGGCGAACTCGCTGCTTCTAACGCTGCCACGGAGAAGGCTTCAGCGTTCAAGCAAGCTCTCGCTGCCACTCCCAAAGCCCCAAAGACCCCCAAGTCGCCTCCAAAGACGTCAGATGGGCGCATCATTACCAACCTTTCTGGTCATTTCGCCTTCCCAGATGATGATACCGAAGACGAAGCCTCGGAACTCTCCGGTAGCCCATCGTCGAGTGCCAACAAGACCAACGGTACAGATGTCGCGCCGCTTACAAAGAGTCCCATTCCCGGGTTGCCTACACTTGCAACGTCACAGCAACCGAGCCAGTTGCCAGTCACTACTGCAACGCCGTCCGAGCAACCTAGCGTAGCATCGTCGACTCCAGCATCCGCCGCCGCTACCGAGAAGCCCAAGGCACCCGCATGGTCCCAGCCACCTCCGGCACCGCCGAGTCCTTCGCATGCCACCTTGCCATCTTTCCCCACAGCGGACTCCGATAGCCTGAATGCAGCTCGAGCTAAAGCGTTGAAGCATGCTCCAAAGAAGCCGAGCAGCTTGCGAGAGTCGACCCGTCTCGCCAGCTCGCCCCTAGCTGCCGCTGAGGATGCTGCTGAACAGGCCGAGGCTTCAGCTGTTGCCTTCCCTACCACTCGTCGCAAATCTACGGATGAGATCATCGCCGAGATGGAGCAAGATGTCGCTAGCAAACCTCCTCCACCACTCCATGAGATACTAAACGTATTGGCCGAGAAGTCTCCTAATAGTCAGATCAAGGTAAGACGTCGCTTCCATCCTGAAACTTTTCACACCACTAATTCGTCAGTCTCCTGTCAATGCCACAGCGTCAAATATGGGAAACAAAGTTCCAGGTTCCAATGACACTCCCTTGGTTGAGCCCTCAAAGGCTCCCTCGGTTGAGATATCAGAGGTAAACCATCGTCCCTCCACCGTCCATCATACTTCACAAGCTAACCCTTCGTAGGCCCCTGTCGCAGCTGCTCCCTTCATCATCAGCGCTCCACTACCAGACCCTAACGACCGCGACGAGACCCCCGTCAACTACTACGGCATCCAAGCACCAAGATGGCAAGCCCAATACGTGGACGAGAACTGGACTACCGAAATGACAGACGCCATCGACTTCACGGCCGACTTCGAAGAATTTTGCGCCACCACCGGCTGCTCCGCTTACCGCATCGACGATCCCGAAGTCAACTTCACTCAAGAAGATGCCGACGCCGTGGATTTGACCGAGGATTTCTACGATTACTGCCGCCGAACCGGCCAATCTCCGACCGTCTTCTCTTCCGCTGCTCGCTAGTTACAACAGAGAGATGCACAGTTTTGACTACCTTCGGGTTACGTTGACTGTGCAACTCTCCATCTGATGCGTTGACTGCCTTCGGGGTGCATGTCCGCTGACGATTTCTAGAGCATGAAGATAGTTTATTGTGTGGGATTTCCGCTGGAGTTTGGAGGAAAAGGGGAATGGATACATTGAGCATCACTGAGCCAGGTGACTACGGTCACTTGTTTTCCAGGTGTAAGCATGTGATACCCATCACGAGCTAGCTCGTTTGTTTGTTTGATAAACTGGATTACTCATAGATAATCTCCATCTGCTATGCTTTGTGACCTATATGGTATGAAGTATGAAATACCGAAACGCTTTGATGTGTTGACGTTGGGTCAATCGACCCAGTCTTTTCAGCTGTGCTATGTAACTGACCTATGGTAATATAGTGGTTGAAGCTGAAGAGGGCCCCGTACCATTAACGCTTCAACGCTTCAACGCTTCCGTCTCGAATTAATCGTCTAGCCAGAATAGAAATCAAGAAGCACAACAAAAGCTCCTTAGCAGTACTTTGTCACATATATGCGCCTATGGATATAGGGAGGTGGTGGTTGAAGCTTGGGAATAGGATCAAGTACTAACCATACCCAAACATCCTCACGTATCGACGCCAAAATCAATCGGAAGCAGTCAGTCAAAGACAGCTCAAGAAGCAACATCCCATTCCATCCAGCTAATCGCCTACACCAATTCCAAAAGTGTGGGGAGGGAGCCTTGACACCTGAAAAAAGCGCAAGGCCAGAGCGAGGGATTTTCTGACTCGCTTCGTCTCACCTGCGTATACCAATCATCCAACCCCTCTTCTCCCCCGTCTCTCCTCTTGACTTGGTTAAGACAGTAGAAATGCAAGGATTCTACACATTCAATTGTTTTCATGTTAAACCCCTACCTACTTTACGTGGCCTAGCTGTGGGCCGATCCAACCCCCTCCATATCCCTCCCCACCCCCTAATCAGGAGTTCCTGGGGATTGTAGAGTCGGTAGAAAGGGTCGGTATATCTGTAGTTCTTTCGGGGGGGGGGGGGGTGGCTCGTTGAAGGCTAGAGATCAGTTGATGCGGTGATTGTTTGTGGTCGAAGCGTATGGCCGGATGTGCTTCTTCAATAGCCAAGTCCAAGGGCTATAATCAAATCCTTCACCACGAAGAGTCGAATTTCCCTGCTCTCGCACTTTGCAAAATCGCGTACAGTCTTCCAATTACCTCATCTTCGACTTGAAGGGAGGGTGTTGTAGCACGCAGCTGCCTATCCGTTGCAGGTGAGCATGGTATGCAATCCGCGGGGAGGAGCCTGATGATATGTTTGTTCGAGACCCTCGATAGCGAACCGCGTGAATAGGTAGGGATTGCTGATCCAGACCCCTGCTCAACTCATCCTCCGTGAAGAAAAGACCGACAGACCGAGTCTACAATCATGAGGGGTAATCTCGCTTGGTCTCCGGGCTACCGCGATCGGAAAAGGTTTGTGCCACGGATAGGGGGCTCGATAGGTGGTGTGGAGAGTGCGCTTCGGTCGGTTTCCCAAACGTCGTTGGAGGAGAATGAAAAGAAAAAAAGGTCCCAGAGGTTGCGAGTGGGAAGGCTGCAGGGAAGCCCAAAGTCTGGGCGCTTGGTGTTTGGGAGTCGGATGCGGTGGGGAGAAGAAAATGCAGGAAGGGGGGGAATGATATGGGATGTTGACGTCGGGAGAGAGGTGCAGGGAGGGGAATCGCTGTTCCAGCCCTAATCATTTGCTGCAACCTGGTTTAGTCGATGTCTAAGCAAGCGTTCTAGTCAAGTCCAGGATGCTAATGGCTCAAATCGCGGACGAAGGATTTAGGGAAGCGATTCCGATATCTTGCCATGGATGAACGCAGTGTAAAGTAGTCATATTTTGGACGACATGAGTCTTGTCCTCGGCTCAGCCAGATTGATGTGCGGTGGATATTTGATGCACGCTCTCGTCAGATGCGCAAGCCAAGAGAATCAGCTCTCTCTTCCCTTCGTCCCATACAATAGCAAAGTTTTGTTGGGTTGAGGAACCTACCTAGGAACGCGAAAAGCGCCACCAGCCTTTGCTCGAGCTGGTTTCTTCTTTGCTTGACGCACGGTCATGCTCATGAATCATCGTCTGTGTCTTGCTTCCCATCTCTATTGGTCGGTAAACTTACTTTTGTACCTTCTGTATATTAATCGGCGGACTCCACCTCCTCCCACTGGATCAACGCCTTGACGGCTTCATTCTTGCTTATTGCTACATTCTCCGTGGATTAAAACGTCGGAATTATTTTGCCAATCTTCTCTCGCCGGTGAGCTACCTGGATGACTTCGGATCCACACTAGCAAGCTTTTTCTTACTTCCCTGATGATGGCATCCCTATCAGATCTCAGCGAAGTCGACGCGCTCAAAGTTTTTCGTAGCCTAAGAGGCTCAGATGTGTCAAAATCCGTCATTGGTTTCTCGAACAGTCCTTGAACTTGATCCCGCGGAGTTGTAGATGTGGGGGACTAAGGCAAGACGCTGGGGGTGTTGTTCGGTGTATATAGTTCTCGCCAACAAGAAGATGGTAGAGGAGGAGACTTACCTTTATATCGAAGTCGATGGCTGAAGTTGGAGAAATAGGCCAATTTGTAGTTTAGAGGCTGATGTCGGTGAAAAACGGCGAAAGGATGCCTAGGTGGACTCTAGACCTGACTTGGTGAACGATGGTGAGGTAGTTGACGATGGGACGACTTATGCTATGTGCATTAGGTAGAATGGAGAGTAGAACCCGCGGTACGCTCAACACTCAGTGTTGTGTGGTTAAGGGGACCCATACTAAAATAGAGATAACTGTACGGATGCTGATTCCGATCTGAATGAATTAAATACTGGAAAAAAGTGAAAACTCGCAGCAAATCCGACGTTGACTGATAATCAATGATAATGCTGCTATGGAAGCATGCTATGCACAGTTGCATTATCAAGGTATTATATACCTAAGCCACGCTCTCCAGCATTACAATTACCCCAATCGTAGGTCCTACTTTTGACGCATTACGCTTCCAATGTTGCCAAAACCGGTTGCATATTTAACCGGCCTGGTACAAGCCCAGGGCGCGGACATGCGGGTTAATCATAGAGAGATTGAAGGGCGTAAGGAAGAGGTCTGAGTCGGTCAGGGCAAGGAACATGGTGCCGTTGCCGGTTGGGTCACCGTCATAGACAAACGCATCGGGCTGATATGTGAAACCGGTGTTCGAGCCGGTGACGGTGAGATCGGTGTAGGTCAAGTTGAGTTGGTTGACCCAGGCAACGTAGGCAGGTGTGCCAGCACTAGTCGCGGTAATGTAGCTGTTGTTGGGGCCGATCGTCCCACCTGGGTTGTCCCACTCGAAGAGAACCTTCTTTCCGGGGAACGACAAAGGTTCCGACCTGTTGCGGCTGATGGCTGGCCCGCATCCAACACCGGTCACATTCAGATGCTCGCAGCTCTGGTCTTCTGGCAAGGTGGGTGTCGAAATGCTAGGGTCACCAATGCGGTTTCCTGTGGTCTCATTGAGCTTAGTGTCGTTGGGCGAGAAGCGATTAATGTTTGCGTTGTTTAAGATATGAAGGGTGGGGAAATTCTGCCATGCCAAACGGGTTATGTTCTCAGGGCACGATGAGATGTATGGCGCCAGGAAGGTCCAAGACCAGCTTTGAGGAATACCGACTTCGAACCACACAGGCATGGGGTGCAAACCACTCATCTGGCGGAAGATCATCTGTTGACGAGCCTCGGTGGCGATTGACTGAGCCAGAAGCTGACCGACTTCTCGAGAGTCTAGGTGGTTAATGAAACCCCAGACACCAGATTCGCCCCATCGCGTGAGCCGTTGGTTAAAGTCGACAAATTCGCGCACGGTGGTGTATGGGTAATCGTAGGTGCACTGTACAGGTGCAGCCTGACCAAGCATGTTGGTCAGAAGGGTGGCGTGACCGCTCTCCTGTTCAGCCATAAACTGGATCAAAGCACGATCCTCGGCGGTGAGCCCAGCTGCGAGGAAATCTTCCTCTGTGAAGGTAGCAAGACCATTGTTGAACAGATCCAGCTCGATCCATTCCTGGTACAGACCAAGAGCGATAGACTCGAAGTCGAAGTCGCTCTCCACCATGTAACGTGGGAGAGAACCGTTGGTGCCGAGACCGCCAGCAGGCGTGTACGGGGCTGGCATCGGATTCAATGGTTTACCGCCGGCATTGTAGTAAGTGGCGGTAGGATTGGGTGGAAGGGTACCGATAGAAGCAGCAAGCGTAGCTGGTGCTTTAGCTGCCCCGGTGGTGGTCGGAGTGCCTGAATAGGGCCCATGGCTTGTCGTGCCAGTCAGAACACTGCTCACTCGTGGTGGCTTGCTGCCGATAGAAGGGGCAACGGCAGAAACCTGGGAATCAGGGCCGAAGCTCGTGGCCTTGGTCTGCCCAGACGCAGCAGTGCTGGCGGTGATGTGGGATGCGCCAGTATAGCCAGGCACTGGTCCCCAGCCATCGACCTGAGGAGCTGGAGCTGCGCAGGCAAGAGCTGCGAGCAAGGCGGGCGTGAAGACGATCTTGGCAAACATCGTGGACAATGTATGCTTGAGATGTGAGGTGTGATGTGTATGAGAGAGATGTGAGTGAAATGTGCAGGTCAAGGAATATATACGGGAAACTACATGTACCTAGAGAAAGCATACGAGTCCACCGACCGGAAGGCGCATTGGGTCCGAAGGTGCCGTGAACAGCGTCCACGGCGGTGACAAATCGTGACTTCATCACTCCCACGGCAGGAGCTGCTTGCAAAGCCAACGCCAAAGCCAAAGCCAAAGCCAAAGCCAAAGCCGATGCCAATTCCCCGAACGTTTGCAGTGGCAAAAGGCTGTCGAGCTGCAGGGCCCTTCCACGATTGCTCGAGTCCGATGACGAAGCTGTGCTGCGATGCGCGAACCATGTCATCGCCTTTCCCAGCTCCATGATTGGTACAGTGGATGCCGACTTCCCACTAGTCCCATGCACAGTCTCATTGAGGATCCATTCTGAGAGATTTCGAAGAACGGAGCATCGGGAATAATCCTTGATGTGGGGCAGGACAGTCACCCAGGGTGCTGCACCCGGGACCGGCGTATTTTCCGCCGCTAAAAGACTGAGTCAGCCTTAATTTAACGCAAGATTTGCCGGACCTTTCTCCACACCCCCCAAGAACCAGCAATACTCGGTGTCTGCACTCCACGCGTACAAAGGATCGTTGGGAAATTCAATATTCCTAATAATCATAACCGAGTTGCGGCTCAGGTTCATGCTCCATTATCACACTTTGTGATGAGGGCCTATGCGAACCGTGCGACTGCAGTAAAGTCAATCTACGCAGTCTTCTGCCGTTGCTATTGGCTTTGTTACACTTACACCGGATGCTTCCTAGAGGTGGTCCCAATTCCCCCTCGACTATGGCGCCTCAAGTTTGCCAATTCATGTCGAAACCTATGGACGGATCTGCACTGAGATGAATCTAAAGGAAGCTATTGATAGCAATCGGAGGTGCAGCCTTCTCGCTCATGAGATGAGTCATCATAGACATGTGCACGCCTCTCTCGTCAGAGCCTCGAGGATTATGCTAGGCAACCTGGGAGGGCGACTGGAGGCGGAAAACCTTCTTCTCAGTTCCTGTTCAGGCTCAATCGCGTGTAAATGAACCCACAGTGTGGCCATTCGCTGCGGGCCGTTTGTAGGTTGTGCAGATACGAGATCTTGCAGATCAAGCGCAGCATTAGTGGCAATGTCCGATCCATGTTTCGAGGCTAAGGTCAAATAAGCAGGGATTGTAGCTGGCTCGACGTCGTTTCAGGCTCGTTGGAGCGTCCACAGGCTTCATACATCCTCGATGTGGTCAACGCTCATAGCCTTCTGTCTCTTCGCGTACCGCGCATTGATGACCTCCACGCTTTCCATTCGCGGTCTCTGAAGGACGGGTGTGTATCTCCCCGCTAGCCGTGGTCCATCGCCACCAGCAAAGACTTGCTGGCTGCCACGGAACCTTGGCGCCGACTGTGTTTGTTCTTGCTTGCCCAGGCTTACTATCACGTCCAGTAGCGTTCCAGCAAGAATCTCATCGATTTTCCTGTGTCTCCAGATCTTCCACATTTCGTCCACCACGCCACCAGGGCCGTACTTACCATGGCTCCTCACGCCCGATGCTTTTGAGGTACCATTCTCGTGACCGGTGTAGTCGCCCACGTATATCCATTCAAGTGCATCTCCGCGGTTCTCACTTCCTTCTTGAGGAAAGACGCAGTCCCACAAGACCAACGGCGCGTCATCCGCCATCTCGTACTGTGGCTTCAGGGGATTGTCGTCAACGTCGAGCATCTTATCGATTAGATTTGGGGACTCGAGCCCCTGGCCGATCAAGAATAGTATGGCCACCATATGGCGCACTTGGTGCCAGAGGAATGCAGACCCATACAACGTGAATGTGTATATCTTTGGGGTGGTCCCTGCGCTTGTTACATGTCCGTTCACTTTCTGCTCTTCGGACGTATCTTGATGCTCTCGAAACCCTGGCAAGTCGACGTAGCCGACGGGGCCTGTTTGTGGATCCAGCTCTTCAATGTCTGCAAAGAATATCCTGCGCTGGAAATTTTCAATCTGCTTGCTTGCGTCCAACTTGCAGAAGTTGCGGAAATCGTGTAGCCCCTCGAACTTGTTGGCTGCTTCTTTCATTGCCTGAATGTTGAGCCATCCTTCCCTTCTACCTTGGTGAGGGCTGCTCTGGACCGCGGATTGATTCATCCTTGGCACACTAGAAGAGGGTGAGAAGGCTGGCTGGGTGAAGAAGTATTTATATTGTCGCTCTTTGCACGTAAACCGTGCAGAGAAATCGGCCGGAGGCGAAGGGCACCACGCCAGCACCCGTATATCGGGCGGTAGCAAACGGTTCAGAACCTGTGGATAAGGGACTTCATCGTTGACGGGATTGAACAAGGAAGCATCTTCACCAGCAGCAGAGCTTACTGTAGACAAGGACGTGGATCCATTCGCGCTGCTTGCCTCTAGTGCTTGGGCATCTGTACCACCAACATCGCATCCATTTTCGAACAATCTGCCTCCTAAATCCTCGTTCTCAACACCGCCACCTTGACAATGACCTGGTGGCCGATTGCTCCTGACCCGAATACCAACAACCTGACCAAAGGCGCTGACTCCTCTGTCCGTTCTGCCGCACTTCGAGTATTCGCAGCCGTCCCAATTGACTTCATCTGGGTGCTTCGACGGGTCTGGCGTAGGAAAGATCAAGCGTCCCTTGTTCAGCGCCTTCCAGAGAACTTCCTCCACCGTAGGCAACGGAGTCTTGTTGTTGGGGTGGTACTCTAGCCCATTGTAGTTCTGGCCAAGGTAGGCGAACTTAAGAGCAATGAGGCGTGTAGTGTACTTTGACGGGTCAAATTCGCGGTTCACTCGAGCATTTCTTGGGCGGGACGGGGGTGAAGGTTGTCTTGCGGTCGATGACGAGGCTTTGTATCTGACTGTTCGTTTAGCATATTAGACGTAACCTTCGCCCGAGAAGCACCGACCGATTGGCCTGCTCCCTCAATTGCTTCTCTAAGTGCTCGACACGTTCAACGAGTGACTGCTGCGACCATTCAGAGTAAGGGATTCGCTCTTCGGCCATATTACTCCGTCCCTTATGCAGATTACGAACAGGGTTCATGCGCAATTGAGACCGAGAGGATAGAGCATGCTTGAATCTACAGCCGCGTCGGTAAGATCTCAGGAGCATGAGAGGATTGCCGGATTCTAGGAATTGCCAAAGGCTTGATCAGGTAGCTAGCTGGTCAAAATATGAGGCAGAAACAGTTAGCTCGATGCCAAGCCACGTCGAGACCACCCCCCCCCCACCCCCAGCGCATGGCTCAATTCATCAACTTCGACATTTGCGCAACGGCTGATTATCGCTGCGTCTATGGAAGGGCGAGAGGTAGCAATTGTCTCAATTCTACTGCTCGGCGACCCGGGCTGTGGGAAATCGGTCTTTCTGTCGTACGTCCGCGATGCCACTTTTGGTAGACAGGGTCCGCGCTCCGCTCAGATATTAACCATGCGAACAGGCGCCTTTGTCATGGCGTCCCTACCACCTTTCCCAAGAGTTCGCCTACCGTTTCGCTCCTTCGTGATCTAGACCAGCCCTTTGCCTTCGATATCAGACTCTGGAACCGTCCTTATCGCTTCGAGTTTCATGATACTGCCTCCCCAAGGAATTACACGCTGCTGTCACCCGAGTTTGTCATACTATGTTACGACATCAGCGATCGAAGAAGCTTGGTCAATGCAAAGGAAGTCTGGAAAAAGATCGCTGGAACACACTATAGACGCGAAGGAGAGGACGTACCTATTATGCTGCTGGGACTGAAGAGAGATTTGCGAGTCGCGGGACCGGAGTTGATTGACCCACAAGAGGTGCATCCAACGAGGTAGATGCGGTATGTTTCATAGGCAGCTGACCGCGCTGTTGTAGGGTCTGAGCTTTGCCCAGGAAATGCTTTGTGAACGTTATGCAGAGTGCTCAGCGGTGACTGGTGAGTTGCTGAAGGAGGTGATGGAGGACATTGCAAAGGCAGCTGCGAAGACCACGACGGATGCAGGTGGCCTTAGCCAAGGAGGTTGCTGCCTTATGTAACACCAAGGGCCGAGAAACCCGCCTGAGTGCTCGACCATTCGATGGAATTTACTCTGACGTCAAATCCACGACACTCACGTTAGAGAACGCTCGAGCGGGTTTTCTCGTTCTATGCGAGGTCTCTACATCGCGCCAGGCGCCTTCCAAGCTTTCCCGAAGCATAATCGATTTCCCGGATTTTCCTTCTCGCCTATTGATCGACGGGGATACGGCCAATGAGTCAGTCTCAATTCCCTGGGACTCCAGGGTCCTGCCCTTCGCCCTGCATATCAGCGTTGACGGCGACGGTAGCGTGTCAGAACTGGTAGGAGACGCCGGTGATGGTGAAGCGAGCCTTGCGAGATTCAATCTGCAGTTCACTCGGTTCATCTTATGACTTTCGCGGTCCTTTTGCGCTTCCCTGGACTTAGAAGTAGATAGTTCGTGACCACTACCCCCTTGCGCACCCTCTTTTCGGATGGGAGCCTGAACGACGGCGTCTTTCGGGCGGCCAAGGTAAAGGCTCTGGGTCGAGGAAGCCGCGGAGCCATGTTCACCACATAGTGCCAGCTCGTCAATTATCGGTCGTTGCATGGAGCCTGTATATGGACTTCCTTCTGGGCTGTCTAGGTCAATAATATCACGCTTGCCACAGGGTGCGGTGAACGCTTTGGTCAGTGGTTTGGCCTTGCGCTTTCGCCTCACAGTGACATTACTATCATCCATCGACGAGTGAGATCTTGGTGTTGTACGCTTTTCGTGGACGTCGAGCGAGAGTTCCAATCGAGTTGTGGCTGTCTCTACGAAAGGGTCGTCGAAGTCAGGCTGATGACTCGTGCTCGTGTCGTTCTTGCTGCCGGACGAATAGATTCCTAGAGCTGAGTATCTAGTTCCAGATGGCAATTCAGCGTTGAACGTGTCGGAGGGGCGTTTCGATAGTGTCCATGGATTTACCAGGCTACTCTCGGACGGTTTCTTGCGTTTCTCTCTAGGAGTGGCGAGTGCTCTCGAAGTCAAGTCATGGGAAGTTCTGCTCGTGGTACAAGTAGTCTGGCTACTTTCTGGGGCAACAGCCGTTGCTCTTGAAGGCTTGCTCGCAGCGCGCTCCAGAGTAGCTGGCTTTGTGATCTTGACAAACGCGTCAAGCGCCCCATGGTTCATGCCGCCCTTTCCAACCTGCTTCCGCTCTCTGGCTTTTCGTGTTGCAAAGCTTTTGGGAACCCTTTGTTCCTCTTCCCAACTTTCGACAAGAACGGCCGCCCCAACCTTTGCAAATGTTTCCAGAATCCATGTTTTCTCTGGTTGGACAGGATCATATCGTGTGGGAGCTTTGGTCTTTTTCGGAGATGTCGGAGTATCTGACGGATCATTATCGTCGTCGACGTTCTCTGTTTCGGAATGGTTGTCGAGCTCGCCTGTGGAGCTCTCTGTTGCTTCTTGCTCCAGATTCAATCCGCAGATATTTATCGGCACGTATGCGAGTCGTAGCTCTGGCAGGCCATCTGTGACGAAATGCTTGCGTCGACCACAGACAGCCTTGATAATTTGAGATTCCTCTCGCGGCCTGTCGACTCCCTTGCTGGCTTCGATGGTGTTTCCGACGCCTCTTCTTTGAAGCTGGTCTACCAGCAGCGCAGGAGCTAGACCTCGTATGAATTTGACTGCACCGGATCGGTTCACCCATTCGAATGCCTCTGCGACAAACCCGCGGAGCTCCGATACATTGATCTCTATATCCCAAGCTATGCTGAGTGAAAGTCGCAATAGTTTTTCCGGATTCGAGACTACCGGGTCAGTGTAATAACCTAAGACGTCTTTCTTAGGAAAGTCTTCAGGTATCTCTAATGCACTGTGCTTGGTCCGAAAAAACCCACTCTCGTTAGTATGAAGCTCATGCTCCAACCAGTCTCTCCACTCTTGGTGGCCGGCGGTATCGTTCTTGGAGACCTTGCAGAGATCCTTGCCAAAACCAGCTCTCGCTGCTTCACATGCTGTCTTGACGCCATAGCCTGGGATACCTGCTGGTACATAGTCACCACCACTCATCAGTGCAACTAATATCATGCCATCGTGGTCTAGACCTGAGGTTCCATGCGTGGTTTCCGCCTTGTACAGATTGACATGGGTAGGGGTCTTGTTGCCTTTGGTGCCTTCCTTTGACCAGTTGCGGATAGTAACTCCACATCCAAACATGAGTGTATCGACATCCTCACTGAGCACAACATCTACGATGCCGCTTCGCTGAAGTGAGGCGCATTCCGCTTCAGCTTCGCCAGGTGCGGTATGAAAAGGAAAACCGAACTGCTTGAGCAGTTGCTTGGTCAGATAATCTGGTAGAGAGGCTGAATGATACCCTGTCTTCTTGTTCCGCTTGAAGGGTGGTTTATTAGGGCCATCGAAAACAAACAGCGGTCTAATAGCTAACGATAACAACCGGAGTAGTCGATAGTACAGCGTGCGAAGCACCGGATTCTGGCCGCCTTGACCTGATTGTGTCTGAAAATTCCAAATGGAAATGTCAATTGCGAGCTTTAGCGGGCGGCTCTGCCTTTCGTAATGTTCGACAGCAAGTTTAGAAAGCGCTACACGTTCACCCGGGCCAATTTGGCTGTAAATGCTTTGAAGGTCAGCGTTCTGTCGGTCACCAGGAAGAATGGTCACATACCCTTTGATGCCCATCACAGCGAACCATCACGGCGACTCTAGAGCTAAGCTAAGCAATACTTTCAGAAGCAATAGCATCACTGGAAGCGAAAGCATGAAATGAGTCGGGGGTCACGGTTGGTTCTTGGTGTTTACTACTCCAGTCAACATTCGGGATGCACGGGCCGAGGATACTCCGGCTTGGCGTCAGAACCGTCAATCGCGATGCGCTCGGTCTCTGTGGGTTCGAAAAGCCTAAGGGTACTGTGCAGGGAGAAGTACGTGCTTGTACTAGCTATGGCGAGTGGTTTGACGAGCTACTTCGACCGGAAGCCGTCATCCAGCATCCGTCCAGGCCTTTCGCATCTGCAGCCAGATCCAAGCTCACCCCATACACCTCAGCGGACCTTCTCATCCACTTTCTCGTCACCTTCTATCAGTTACCGCACCGAAGAAGAGACTCATGTCTTCGAGCTTGGGGCGCGCCACCTATGTGCCGGTCTTGCACGCGAGAGCTCTCCACGCTGCACGCTAGGATTTGGCCCGGAAGACTCAAGGAGAGTAGGGGACTATAGAAGATGGCTGCCAGGTTACAGTAGACCAACAAGGCGACAAATTGAGGATGAATGGGGAGGAGAACATGATCTCTGGCGCATGGATCTGCGGAAGGTGGATCTAGGCCTTGTCGAGGACAAGATTGAGCGGGCAGTGAGAAATTTTCATACCAAATACTTACTGATGGATCAAAAGTCCAGACGCTTGCTCCTGGTGCTCCCTTCTATTATACCCCATTCATTACTCTCAAGTATTTTATCTGCCATCTTTCTCAATTTCCAGTACCCAAGCATAACCTTGTTTTCCACCCCTCTAGTCAATACCGTAGCTGCCGGGTGCCGTTCGGGTCTGGTTGTGGATGTTGGGTTCGCAGAAACAATTGTCACAGCAATATACGACTATCGAGAGATCCACCAACGCCGCACGACGAGAGGAATGAAAAGAGTGATTCTGGACATGGTGAAGATGTTGCGCCAGTACGCTAAGGTACCACCTTCGAAACCTGCAAAAGCCGGCAATGCCAAAGAGGCAACAGTCGAGGCAGACTATGAGATTGCCGAGGACATTGCCACAAGGATGGCTTGGTGTGATCCTGAAGAAGCCAAGTGGCAGTCGCCGATCAGTCCGAAGCCCTTGCACCAAACCTTTGGCAGCCTGAATATCCGAGCGGACTCACCGGATTCCTTCGACACCTGCAATTCCAAGCAGGAAGATCCGATGCACACTGTTCCTTCACCCTTTACAAAGGACGAGAACCTCAACGTACCCTTCGCACAATTCGCCGAGCCTGTCATGACCGGCATATTCGCTGTAGACCGAGAAACCCACGAGATCGATGAGCACGAGCAGCCGGTCCACCTGCTCATGTTCAAAGCGCTGCTATCACTCCCGCCTGACGCTCGTGGTCTCTGCATGTCCCGCATCATCATCACCGGTGGAGGCTCCCACATTCCAGGATTGAAGGCTCGCCTTCTCGAAGAATTATTGATGCTGGTTGCGGAGCGAGGATGGGACCCTGTGGAAGGCAGAGCAGCAGTGAGACGGCGAACGCGATTGAGCGAGATCGAGAACCCACGACAAACCTCCAATCACGTTCTTTCAACCGCAGATGCTGCCCATCCCACAGATCATCCTCCGAAACCGACAGGCGAGACTCTTTCAGCCGCGCTTCAAGGGCAAGTACACGACCCTATCGCAGCGAAGCTGCAGCACGACCGGACGAAAGGCACTAAGACTATGGCTTCTGGTTACATCCGGGGTGTCGAGACGCTGGGACCCTGGGCTGGAGGAAGCCTTATTGCGAGTCTGAAGATCAAAGGGGTCGTCGAGATCGAGAGAGACTCGTTCCTGCAGCACGGTTTGGCCGGGGCGAGGAAGGACAATGAAGCAAGCACTACGCAAATGAGGCAAAGCTTTGGCCCCAACATCCCAAGAACCGGCTCCGACAAGCCTGGATGGACACTTGGCGAATGGGCTTGAGACTGCGATAAAGAGTGGATTTGACAATTCAGATATATACCCAAAAGCCATAGAACTCCACGCTATATCCCATCGTATATATGTCGCTTATCAGCAGAAGACCTTGAAGAAGCCCCAAAGCCCCAATCCGCTCAAGACCGGTATGGTCAGATTATCGTCCCATCCAAAAACATCCACAACCTCACTCGCGCTAGCCACGACCCCACTCCACATACTCACTATCCCCAACGCGACCCACCCACCCACGACCCCTTCGTCGTCCTTCCATCCTAACAGCCCTCCCCTCACCGCATCCGGCAGCCTCAACTGCCCTTGGAACAGAAACCCCTCCCTCATCCCATACCTCGGCACCGCCCAGCCCCAAAACAGCCCCGCCGTAAGCACCCCCACCACCGCCGCAGCCGCACTGCCCGCCAGACTCTTCCCCCTACGGATCCTCGGCGTATAGCGTCCATACAGCCTCCCCACCGTGCTCGCCGCCGTATCACACCAACTGAGCAACAGCACCCCCATGACCGCGACATCCTTCGGCATGAACCTAAGCACCGTCCACGCGCCCAGCAGATACCAAATCACGCCATTCCACCCCTCCACCTCCGTCTCCCGCATCAGCGCCCCGACGCACCGGATATACCACCTGTTCAGCCCGGGGAACGTATGCCGCAGATAGTCCATCGATGCGATTGGCACCAGCGCGCCCAGCAGCCAAGGGTGTATCGCTTCAGTCCCCACCCCGCGGGCGTAGAATGTTAGAGTTACGAAGCCGATGGACATGTGCAGCGCTTTTCGCGGTATCTCGTGCCGGTGCACGAAGGAGCGCCAGTGTCGATGGATGGGGATCAGGCCCAGCGGCGAGGGCGAGCGGCTGAAGGAGCGCCAGTAGGAGTCGCCGGCACCGGCGGCGGCGGAGGAGGGGGAGAGATGCCCATTTGCGCCGTTGGTGGCGGCGGGGGTTGTGGTTTTGGAGGGGAGGGACGGAATTGGAGGGGCTTTTGCGCGAGCGGCTTTCTTCTGCTGGCGGGCAAAGGTTTTGGGACTTCGGGAGCGGGAACGGGCGCGCTTTTCGAAGGAGGAGTCGTAGGACGAGGATTCGGAGGAGGCGGGTTCGGTGTCTTCGACGGTAGGGTCAGTGTTATTGTTGGTGCGGTTCGTTCGCGAGCGAGTGATGGGTGCGAAGTAACTATCTTGTGGTGGAGAGGTGGAGGACGTAGGCGGTGGGGAGGTGACTTTGGGGGTTCCCGGAATGGTAGCCTGGGACATGATGGGAGACACGAGTGATGGAAAGGTAGGGCGTCTGCTCGTGCCGGTAATGGGAGATTTGATGAAAGTGAAATCGCTATATAAACGGAAAAGAACTGAGTGGTGAGGTGCTGTGAGCGTTGGGGTCCGCTATGATTGCAGATGCAGGTGGTTCTTGGTTGATAGGTTTTATGTCGCCCCGGGACTTCTATAATTTGTTATCTTCATTCCAGAGATCTAAGCCTGTCTAAAGAGCATTCGATCCAAGGCGGTTGTGCATCTGGCTGAATGGTTACACTGGTCCTGGAGGTCAGCCGCATTTAATAAGTTGGCGCTTCAGCGTTGGTGGGATTGAGCTGAGCCGTTATCGCAATAGCATGTACTCACACACTGTCGGAGTTGGTACTGTCAGCGTAGCATGTCCTTGACTGTGGTAGGAAGTGACTACCAAGTAATGCATGCGGTCAGCTCAAGTCCGGGTCTGCGAGCACAACCTGGAAGTTTGTATAGGGTTAGGGTTAATAGAACTCTTTATCGATAAGCGGCGTGGAGCAAAACTCCCAGTTACTCGCCGTGATCGGACGGGATTACAGACTGACGGTCTGTCGATGCGTCTGCGGTCAGTTCCTCGACCTGAAAACTGGAGCCCGAATCTTTGACCCTCGACTTCGCTATTGACCCAACGATGACACCCTTGGTAAATGCGTCACGAGCCTGGGAAGCGTTGACTCCCTCGTTAGCTGAATGGATCCTCGGAGCCGTAGCCGACATGGGATACACGCGGATAACTCCTGTACAAGCCTCGACTATACCTGAGTTCATGCGGAATCGAGATGTGGTGGTTGAGGCGGTCACTGGCAGTGGGAAGACCTTGGCTTATCTTATACCAGTTGTCGAAAGGCTACTGCGGCTTGAGGCGCCATTGAAGAGGCACCATGTTGGGGGTATCATTATTTCTCCTACGAGGTACGAGGTAGTCCGGAGGTCGGAAAGCCTAGAACTTTATAGCTAATTTCTCCTACCAGAGAACTTGCGGCACAGATTCATAACGTTCTGCTGAAGCTCCTCGCCTTTCATGGACCATCAGCTGCTGCTTCAAAGCCTTCAGATGAAGAGATTGACGGGAAAGGAGATACCATTGAAGCAGGACAAGCTTTGACATCAGAATCGGCCATTAAGGTGGTACCTCAACTTCTACTTGGTGGGGATACTACAACCGCCGAGGACCTTAGCTACTTCCTCAAGAATTCACCGAACCTTATTATATCCACACCCGGACGTCTCCTGGAGCTTCTCTCTTCGCCGCATGTGCATTGTCCACAATCTTCTTTCGAGGTTCTTATTCTTGACGAGGCCGATCGGTTACTGGATCTGGGCTTCAAAGAAGATCTGCAGAAGATTTTAGGAAGACTTCCCAAGCAGAGACGGACTGGGCTCTTCAGTGCTAGTGTCAGCGAAGCGGTAGATCAGCTGGTTAGAGTTGGTCTGCGTAACTCAAAGAAGATCACGGTCAAGGTCAAAGGCGCAAACGGCGGGGAGGACAGGAGAACACCTTCTAGGTATGAATGCAGGATTGGCAAAGAATTTCGTTGCTGATGAAGGCAAAGCTTGCAAATGAGCTATCTGGCCACGCCTGCGTCTCATAAGTTTGCAGCCACTTGTAAGCTCGTATCTGCCTTGGATCACATACCAAGTAAATCGATCATCTTTCTATCTACCTGCGCTGCCGTTGAGTACTTTCAGCATGTACTGCCCTTGATACTCCCCTCAATCGATGGTCAGCCAATAGTCCTTGTTCCTCTCCACGGCAAACAACCCTCCAAAGTCCGAGAGAAGAATTTCAACCGATTCTCGAACGCAGCTACTCCATGCATACTCCTCACAACAGACGTTGCGGCACGTGGCTTAGATATCCCGCAGGTTGATCTAGTACTACAAATAGATCCGCCAAGCGACGCAAAAGTCTTTCTGCACCGCTGTGGACGGGCTGGGCGAGCTGGTCGTAGAGGCCTGAGTGTGGTCTTCCTCCACCCAGGGCGAGAAGAAGCAGAGTATCCAGGTTTTTTGGAGCGCCGGGGCACACCAGTATCATTATTGACGAGCCCAGTAGTTGAGGTGTCAACGGAAGCAGCTGATACAACGGCTCGGGCAATGAGAGGTGTGGTGCTGGCTGACCGAGCCATCCACGACAAAGCACAGCGTGCGTTCCCTAGCTGGGTAAAGTCTTACAGCAAGCATCAAGCGAGCCATATCTTCCGGATCAACGAGCTAGACTGGGAAGACCTAGCTAAAGCGTGGGCGCTGTTAAAGCTGCCTAAGATGCCTGAGCTCAAGGGATGGGAGGGTGATAGATCCTTAGGCCTTGGGATCGACTTCTCGTCTTATGGGTACAAAGACAAGCAGAGAGAAAATTTGAGGCAGCAGGCCATGCGGGAGCGCGACAGTAATGATGCTACTACATCGAAGGTAGGGGTGGCTGCCAAACAAGGCCAGAAGAGAGCATGGAGCGACAAGCTAGAGCAACGAGAAGAGAGGGAGAAAAGGAGAGATAAGAAGCGAACCAAGCGAGATTGGGTGAGATGGGAGCAGATGACGCCTTCGGAAAGGGAAGAGCAGCAGAAACTGGAAGGTATGATTGAGCAAGTCAAGAGGAAGAGACTTGAAGATGACCAGCTCGAAGAGTTTGCTGGTTTTGATGACTGACAACTGGCTGCCCATTACATACATTGTGCCCGCTTAATCGTCCAACACTGTATCCTTCGTACTGCGCTTATGCTCGCTACAAAGAACACAAGACAACAAACAGCAGGGCGTCCATACGTATGGGTTGACAGGCCCATTGATCGGCGTGAAATTGATCTTGTAAACATCGACCTTATCCTTACCCTGCACTCCCGCCTCCCAAATCTCCTCATGCTCCTCCTCAACTTCCTTGTCGGTAAGCCCCGTCTCGTATCCGCTCTCCACTTCTGCAGCGACGATCTCCTCACCACCTACGTCTTCTTCATCTTCATCCTCCGTGAAATCACGTAGCTCAGACGGAATATCGTCCAGATCGTCCATCTCGTCCATCTCGTCCAATTCAGCTGACGCAAACCCATCTTCCAAATCCTCAGCATCCGTACCGGCAGCATGATATCCAAGCGCGGCGTAGTCAGTCCCAAGCGCATTCTCAGGAGCCACCCTCGCAGTCTTCGTCTCACCAATGCTCATCGTAGTACCATTGAAGTACCCCCTCTGCCCATCATTATACGTGAAATCAGGCTCCGGATGCCCGCACGACTCCCACCGACTCCTCGATTCGAACCAATGACGCCACATGGCCAGCCGCGAATGAGAGGCCCTGCTCAACCATCAATACTCATCAAAAAGCCCTCATTAGCAAGTCACTCACTTGTCAAGCTGCGAGCGCTTCGGATCGATAATGTTCAGTGCGTTCACCATTTCTGCACAGGAACATGTCAGTGAATGTCTGTTCATGCACCAGCGATGTTTCTTTTAGTGATATTGTACTCACTGCCATGCTGGTAGCGATAGTCCTTTGCTTCATCATCCGTAAGGAAAGGGGGCGGGTCTCTCGTGAACATCGGCTTGATGTATCTGCTGCGCGCCTCCCAATCGTCAGGGAGATCGTTATAGGCACCGATAAATCGTTTGCATTTCTTGTTCGCGTTATGGAGACGGAGGAGATCTGCCATAATAGCGAGATTTAGCACAGCAAGAATAAGCAGAAGCTGGAGTACGTAATATGCTGCACAGACACAATCAGAGGGGTTTGTGGGTGTGATATTTGTTGACAACACTCTCGCGTTGCTATTGTTTTCACGATCATTCACACGCTAGGCGTGGAGTGTGATAGGGGCTTTGACGGTTTGCCGTTTTTGCGTTGGGTTTTGGTTGTGTGTTTCGCCCATTGTGAAAGCGTGGAAACGTCTTTTCGATGAGTGTCGTGCCGGTCCGTGCCGCTGGAGACGATGAAGGGCAGGTGACAAAGGAAGCAAATCAGAGATATGGCATTGCCTTTTCCTCCGATTCCCTGCTGGGTGTTGGGACTGGGAAAGCAAATCGAACAGGCGGCGATGCCTTCTGTGATGGTGGTGTTGGGGGTGCTTAATGAGCGAAGCAAGTGCTACAACGGTTTGACGTTTTAGCTATAAGTTTGTGTTGGTTTTTTAGCCCAGCGTGAAACCGTTAATACGTTTATTCGTTGATTGCCAAAGAATGGTGCACCGGACCTAGTCAGTGGATGGAAGCAAATTAAGAATAGAGCAACAATTGCAACTGATTATCCGATGCCCACATGCAGGTCATCTCTATTAATTCGAGCAAGCAAGCTACAGCACATACATGATTTATGTCTCACGATTATCCGACTCTGATCCTGTCCTTTTTGCCCTCCCCCTATCCAGACTCGCTACCAGAGGAAACGCCCTACCAATAGGGTCGGGTATTCTCGTTGACAGATGGGCTGCCACGACGGATCCACTCGGCACGTGAATGAAACCACAATTTCCACAGAGCCTTGCGGGCATTGGAAGCTCTGGATGTATTAGTGCTGATAATTGGGAAATAGTCTAAAAGTTGCTGACTTACTTATCCGAGCGTCGAGATCGACTGGCTGATTTTGGTTGGTTGAGGCCGTCTATCAGTTCTGTAAATTCGTATCAGCAGCTTACTCGCACAGCATGGCTGCATGATGTTGGGATCCTTACTCTCGTACTGCGCATTGTAGTAGTCCTCCTGATCCAACGTGAGGTATGGTGGTGGAGTAGCAGCGAACATTGGTTGACGTTGTTGATTGTGCACTGCCATGCTTGGCGGAAGATCGCTATAGAAATTGATCGTGGTTATGCATCTTGTCATGGCGATTTCCCAACGTCTCAAGCCCGGCGACACTTCAGCCCAATGGTATTCAACGGGAGACCAGGACGTTGATGACTCGGGCCATAGTACAAGCTTGCAAGTATGTTAGAAGAACTGTCTTTGAATGCTGGCAACAGCTCGGACTCACGGAAGGTGCATTAGCCGATAAGGCGGAGGAAGCAGGAATGGTGTTCATATTTGCACGGTGTGAACAGTCGGATCTTGAGCAGGTAGATAGGAAGTACAGAGAGCAGTTTGAAAAGAGATGCTTGGTCTGCTATCCTGTATTGGATTATTAAGGGAGAACAGAGCGAGACGGAACATTGTGTGAGTTTATATAGTACACGCCTGCTCTTGTGATAAGAACGGGAGCATAGTGCCAACACCCTTGTCAATATTTGGTGAATACGTGGGTACACGTCATAGGGGTCAAGTGTTCTTATAGGAAGTGTTGAAAGATTTGTCTTGTGAAATGAGCCTTTGCATCCTGAACACAGTTCAGAAGACCCCAACGATCAGCCCACATACAGAGGAAGCTCTGATCATAGACATGATCTGCTGCACACAAGCAAAGGCGGGATATAAGACTACTGTAAAGTTCCTGCGAGGATTTGAGTTCCACAATATGAGTGCCGAACGGCACAATAGGCGATGTTTGATACTTAATTCCTCCTTGGCCAGCCTTTGGGAAGCAATCTGCTTTGCGAACAAGACTCGCTGTACAATGCGCATGATCAGATACACATCCTGGATCAATATACCCTCGAGCAACCCGAAATGTAGACTGGGCCAGCGACAATTAGTGAGCATACTGTCCTGATATGTTTTGTCCTTGCACGCTTTTCAGACATATTAAACTCAGAAGCTACTGGTCGGAGAGCAAATAGAGATTATTTATCCACCCACCTTTAATGAGGTCTCCTTGAATTTACACATGTACATTCAGGAGTGTAGGGTTCCAGCAGTCAGCCTGCCAATATCTAACAAGCTGATAAAGCCCATGAATTGGAACCCCTTCACAAGAGATGCTTTCGCATACCGATTGACGACTTTTGTCTCTGTTCTACAATAGCTTTCTTTGAGACCAAGGTCATGGCTCAGAAAGCTGGACTGCAAAGATTCCTTCAATACGATCCTAAGACATCGAAGCAGAGAAATTCATAAACCGCAGGCAAGTCCAGGGTGGCTTCACAGGGTAAGGAGTAAGAAAGCTCGAAGCCGAAGCAGCAGCTCAAGTATTGATGCCATTCGCGCAGGAATTATTTCTCCTTGATTGCTGGATTTGCCATGAAGCTGTTGCTCTGATTGCTCCAGAGCAAGCTCGGATCCTCATGGCTTACTATGTGACAGCACATCAAGAGAAGACCTACTTGAGTGCGTAGTATGCAGCTTCTATCGTCCTGTGATTTAGTGCAATTCCAAAGCGACAGCAGTCATGAGAACGATATAACACGAATTTATGGGCAATGTGCTCCACTCTTGGAATGAGGTGAGGTCTGCGTATCCCGATTAGGCTTAGTGCAGAGCCGGTTTTTCGCCTTCGAGCCGATGTATTTCTCTACGTAGAATTACCATGCTTCAAAGTACATGTAAGTAAACCCCTTACCAAGTGGTTCTCAGACCTATCCAGGCGAGCGTAAGTTTTTAGGAGAAGGAGAAATCGCATAAGCATGAGGAATTCATCCTCATCCTGGTAGCCATAAGGCTATCACGGGCGACTCTCCATCCTTCTGGGAATAATATCTCTCTCCAGAGTATCCCGGGCGGACAGTAGTCCGATATCACATGAAATGCTGAGGCTGGTAGACTAAGTACCTGCAGCTTGGCTAATGATCGCTTTGCTCATCGGCCCCCAAGAGGCATTGACACCTCTCCTATGGGAGCAACGCACCGCACTCGTATGTAATGCCTCCATCTCCTACCTCATCCCGCCCCCATTGCCAAACAGCTCCTCCCATTCCCCCTGTGTCGGCAGTCGACCAGCTCCTCCAACCCACCTCTCCCTCGCATAAGTCCCCACCACCGTATTCTCCCCTCCTTCCTCCCCTTCGTCTCGCTCTCCCTTATTCACAACCGCAAACCTCGGCTTCCCCGACCCCATCCTCCCCATCGCCTTTTCGACCCGCCAGTGCTCCGCTCGCTGCCACACGACCGCTCTCTCCAACTCCTTCCGCCACTTCTTCATCCCCTTCACCCGCTCCCTCACCTCCACCACCGCATTACTGTCCGGTGCCTCCTCTTTGCCTCCACCCGGCGCAGTAAATGCTAGCTGCGGCACCCCGCTCGCTCTTGTCTCGACCGTCACTCTCTCCCCTTCGCGCTTCTTTTCCTCCTCAGCAGCGACTTCCGCATCCTTTGCGAGTCGCCGTAGCACAATCTCGTCCATCTCAATCCACTCGTTGATGCGCTCCACCCGATCTGCTAACTGCTGCAGCTGGCTAGTGTGGTGGTTCAGTCGACCTTCCAGGTCCATGACCCCGGTGGGAAGGGAGTCGGTATTGGCGATGGGGAGGATGACGGATTTCTTGGAGGAGGATGAGGAGTTGGAAGGGGACTTGAGGATCGACTTCTGGGAGGTGGAGGATTTGCTGGATGTGGAATTTGATTTTTGAGGGGGCCCGGTTGAGGAGGTGGTGGTGGGTGCTGCTCTAGTGGGTCTCATCGTGAGGGTTGTGGGCGGGGATTGGTTGGACGGAGGAGGTTTCTTTTGGAGTCTTTCGTTAGGGAGTGTAGAGGTTGACGCTTTGTGGGTAAGAGGTGGGTAGACCTACCCTCAGTACACTCTTCTCGTTTTCGATGTCAGGCTTTCTGCCTATCAAGGAAGCGCGGAGTGAGTCCATGGCCGGTAGACAGAAGGAGTATTAAACCCTGCGTGGCTGCTTACATGAAAGAGGTGAAGGTGCTGGGTTGCTGTACATCAATGGTCCTCGCTAAAGCTAGCTTCGATGTCACTTTTGCGAGATGAATATGAAAGGTCAACAATGACGTGTTCGCAAGGTGTTGAATGTGGACTCATAATGACAGTCTATATGTGTGATATGACAGTCCATTGTTAGCGCCGCTTTTTCTTTCCACGATCACCATGTCACAAGTCCTGTCCCTCGTATAGTCGAGAGAAGAGATCTATGAGTGAATCTTCATAGTATGGTCATGCTTAAAGTACGTCACACTAATTCTAGGGTGCAAAACAAAGGGTCCATCTCCAGAATATCTCCAAAGGTGATCAACGCCACTGTCCAGACATCTATTTCATCCATATTTAGCAGCCATTTCCATGCCCCGCACCATAGTTATCTCGCCCGGTCTGAAGCTTAGTATTTATGTTGAGGTTCAGTCCTACCACGAGGGAGAATTGGCTTTATATTCTCGGGCGTAGTGAGCACTGATGGCGCCGTAGTGAGCACTGAGGGCCGCATCTACCTCTTCGTCGGCCAAAGTAATCGGCTGACCGTCTTTGGAATGAAACAAGTTGTGAATCTCGGGCAGTGTCAAGTTCGCCAACAGAACCCTGTTGATCTGATCCAGGTGTTTCCTTTCCTTTGGATAATCGGCAATTTCGTAAGTAGAATTAAATCCGGTGAATTGGATCGGGCTGACTGGTGCTTCGTCAGCGGCGGCGATTGCGTCGACTTGCGCATCCGATAGATTGATAAGTCGTCCCCTAGATTGAGGCATAATGGCTGTTGCTATTTGGCCATCCGTCAAATTGTGACGGCGGAATTGTCCATGAAGTTCTTGAAAGCGCATCACGCCTTCAGTGCAGCCATCGACATCTTCCCCACAGAACACTGGAGCAGTCGATTCGGTCCGTGCGTAGTGAGAACTCAAGGCCGCATCTACTTGCTCGTCTGTTAATGTGATGGGCCGACCTGCGGAATGAAACAAGTCATGAATCTCGGGCAGCGATAGATTCGCCAATAAGACCCTGTTAATTTGATCTAGATGCTTTCTCTCCCCCTCGTAATTGGGTAGATTGTAATCCTTGTCAAACTCAAGTTCTTCATAGAGGAGGCGATAGTCTTCCCTGGACCTGAGTGGAGCTTCGTTGGCAGCTATGATCGCATCGACTTGTACATCCGTCAATTTCAACCATTGATTTGGTTTAGGAGTAGTCGCAGTAAGGAGCTGAGCGTCGGTTACATTGTGCCTGTTGAGTTTCTCTCGGATCTCGATCAGGTGTCTTTCATCGTCACTTGGTCCGTATGTTAACCGTTTGGCCAGTTGTATGTGAGGTGCGGGATCTGATCCTTGTTCCAGGCATATGTTGCTGTCGTTAGGAGCTAGAACTTGGACCTGGATCCTTGCTTTGTTTGCTATTCCCCCGTCTGCGAGTTGTTGTAGGTGCTCGCGGCTTGTCTCTACCATCGCATTGGTAGTGGCGGGAATGATTGGTGCAGCGGCCGCGCGAAGGATCAGCGCAGCAACTGCTGCTTTTAGGAGAGCCGCGCGCATGGTGTTAGGCGTTGCTTGATGTAGATTGAAAAAGAGTTGTGAAAGCGCAGGTGACTGGCGACTGGAAAAATGCTGGTCTTCTTGAACTGAATGACCTTGTGAGAATCTAGCGGTTGAAGGGAAGGTAGATGGAGGATGTGGGAAGGGATGACTTATATAGAAAATCAGAGGTGAAAAGCTTTACTAAATACCGACATCCCTGTCGCAAGATGACAGAGCAGATTCTGTAGATTTTGATACCATCGGTCAGCGGGTGAGTCTTTTTGCAAAAGCATCTCCTCCATTTAGAAATGTTTCTCCTCCGACTGAGGGCGTTTCCCAGATTTACCCAGTCAATCGCCTCCCTCAACGGATTTTTCGGAACCAGACGCGAAGGATACGCAAGTGAGTTTAAAACGATTTCATATCGCCGAATGTCTGTGATCAACTATGAGCTTCGAGGTAAGAAAGCTACAGTCATGCTCATCCGTAGTCGCCACATTTTCAAGGGTCTACCAGAGTTGTCAACGAAAGTTTGAGAGAGGGTTTCCTCTGAGTATTCGGCGAGAGCAATACCTAGTGTTCTCAAGTTTGCCCGCCAGTTCCATGCTTGGGACATCGAAATGTCAAATTTGTCAATAAAAATCCAAACTGCAATCCTTGAACTCGATTTTTGTAAAAATGAACTTTATCAACTCGGACATGGATGAGAATGAAATGTCGAACTGGCGGGAAGAATCGCCATATCTAGCCGAAGTTTCTCCGACGGTAGAAAGCCTGATGCAATGAAGCAATAAGTAAGTATGTCCCGATAATTATATATAGTATCTACCAGAACTCATCAACATGAAATAGACGTAGGTGCTCCGGGGATCCATGGCCCTGGCCTTGCCCAATTCTATATATTATCCACGTCCCGGAACCTTGGGGGTCGATTCATCAGGTTTAAACCCCTAAAACTGTAAAAGCCTCTGCCGTTGTTTGATCCCGTTCTTGTCCCTGTAGTAAGCCCACTGAGAACACATATAATCGACCTGCCCTGGCGTGAACCCGGTTTTGCTAGCATTGATTAATACTACAGACTGAATCGATGGAGAGCCACGCTTACCAGTTGTCTTCGGTGTATGCCATGTGATTGTGTATACCTGTTCGTAAAGACCGCATTAGCCTCTACATCTGGTAGAAGAATGACGAGTCCAAGTAATTCTTACTGTCAAATCCATCTTGGTCTGGACAGCTATTGTACGTCTCGATTGGTCTTTCACAGTGTGTCCACATCCGCTTCTGCGGAGGAGTATCAGAAATTTGGTCACCTTCCTGAGTGTCGTCCGCGTGGCATATATCTCCTCGAGGCATCCCATTGTTTAGCACAGGGTGAGTCCAAGGGTGCAATAGCCCCATCCAGTGACCAATTTCATGGGTCGCAGTCATGCCGTGACCGTAATAAGTGTTATTATCGATTGGATGGCCGCCAGGCATTGTGTTGAGATCCAATCTCACTCCATCCAGAATAAAACCGTATGACTTTTCGAACGGCTCTGACGCCCCTGGGTGCGGAGCAAAGGGATGCACGGCTTCACCATACAATTGATTTGGGTTGCCGCCATGAAGTCCGGATAGGAAGTAGAGGTTTAGCGAGGCGTAATCACCACGGCGAAGCTATTCCATCATCTCAAGGACACCAAAGAGTCAGTGACATATACTGTACCGATGGAGGACTCGGTCATCTGGTTCAGGCTTCGGAAGGCACAACTTCCAGGCGCGTGAGAGCCGTTCAGGGTAGACTATCCTCAATAGCTTGCTCTCCAATGCTAGTAGTAGGCTACCAGACACGAATGACGTTCTAGTACTTACTGGCAATTGGTCTTCGTAGAAGCCCTTTGACCATTGCTCGTTCTTGGTATAACTTTTAGCGATCATTTTGAAGGAGATGTCATGAGGACCATAGCTGCTTTCCAACACTTTCAGCTATTATAAGAGGTCAGTATGCGAGGCAGAAGCGCCATGGAGCGCAAAATCTAGAGGGGGCCCAAACGAACCTGATCCTTATACCAATTATCAAAATCCCTGACAGAATCGTTCTCGGAGTAGACGAGATGAAGGTAGGTGTCAATGACAATTGGGCCTTTTGCAGGACGAGGCAGTTCATCCCTGACCCTCAGCCGTTGCCGTACGAGTTCTGGCCCGGGCTCCGGGGTTCCACAATAGGCAGAATCATGCGCAGAATTGCCTACACAAGGGAGGTTGCGCAGCCTCAATCGAATCAGTGATACAATTGATTTTGCGGGGGCTAGTGAGGCCTAGGACCGCTAGCCCGATAACGCTATATTCAATCAGATAATATTCTTCGCAATCTAATGATTATCGCATTTGATCAATTTTTCTCTTCTCTCATTATAATATTAATCACATTCATTTTATTATGTCTCAATTGACTTAATTGATCGACGACGATCAAGACATATTTACGATTATCGCTCTTATCATTGTTATTATTATTATTTTGAGTCAACATCTCTTTAACGATTTTCGACATTTATACATTAAAGCAATGAAGTATAGAGCGTTCAAATTCGATTTGAATCAAATTTTTTTTAAACGACTTCGTCGTATAATGCGATTTATCAAGAAGAAAATTCGATTGCTTGTTAATTACTTCGCAATCGATGTTATTAAGTAAAGCAATCGTAAAAAATCGTTTTTCGAACTCGTTCTTTGTCTTCTTCTATACAAATTATTCTATTTTCGTTAATTATTTGAATTAATAGAACGATTTAATTGTTTTCTCTTCTATCTCTCTTGCGTTCTTAACAATCTTCTTAAACATTTAGAAATTCGTTACAACGATATTCTACAATAGCATTTAACGCTTATCTATACACGTCTTAAAAAATACGTTAAAGCGATAAAAAAAGTAAAAAAGATTAGAAGCAAAAGTACTATATAAAGATTTATCAATAAAATCTTTTAGAGATTTTGCAAATCAAATATAAAATAGAAATTCTATTACTTTAATTATAAAAAAGCACACGAAATAATATAACTAGCTATTACTTGTTTAAACAATTTAATAAAATCGATTTACGATTTTTGCGAAGACAAGATAAACGACGTTACAATATTGCAAAAGTTAAGATTGCAAAATCGATTAAAGAATCTATTTAAAAATCGAAGAAAACTTTAATTGTATAATAACAAAATTTATGTTTATTAGTTATACATTATATCTCTTTATTTAGATTATATAAACAAAAGACAAGTCTAATTTAACAAACAAATGTGAGAAGCTCGTATTATTGTCGAAAACTTCTTTGATTTAGTTTAAAATTTGTAAATATTTAATACTTTTAAGACGTAAATAAAAATAAATTTACAATTTGTTAAAAATCTCTATTTAGCGCCAATTTTTCTAATTAATTGTTATACGTGTCTACGAAGCAATTAGATAGAATCTTGCTTTGCGATGCGATCTTTTAGTTTTTCGAAATATTTACAAGTTAATAAAATCTTTAATAATCTCGAAAGCTTTACATTATAAGAATACTAAATTTTTTTTTATGTTTACATATATATTTAGCTTCGATTGAGTTTTTTGATGCTAATTTTTATTGCTTGTTGCTCTAAATCTTGTTGTTATTATTTAAATTTTAAACAAAAAAAAGAATTTTTAGTTAGATTTTCAAAGACGATTTTTGTTCTTTTTTTTCTCTTTTGTTATTTCTTATTATTATTGCATTAAATCTTCGCAATTATATATTTATATATGTATCTTTAACGATTAAAAAGCTCTTATTAGTTTGACAAAGCGTTATAATTGTAAATAATGTCGTTAATATAAATACTTTTTAATCTAAATTTTATGTGTTTATTTTAAGAATTTTTTAGAAATATTATTAACGCAAATACGATTAAACGTTAATTTATTATTTTGTTTATTCAAAAAACAAATTTTAAGACGTCGATAAAATATATGCAATTTACATTCGTTTATATTGCAACTTACGCATTATATTTCTTTATTAAATATCTAAGATCTTCGAAAGAGACAATATTGTATACGAAAAGCTAATAATCGAACATCTTGTTGTTGCTTTTTTTCTCAAATAAGACTTGTCAAGATTCGAAGAAAAAATTTCGATAATAGTATTTTTTTCTTAAATATTTAGATATTTTTTGCAAAAACGTCTTCTTTTCGCATCTAATACGTTTTCGCATTATTTATTATCGTTTTCTCTTTACTATTTTTATTTGTTTTTTCTTTATTACTTCTATTTGTTTTCTTTAATCGTGCATAATACTTGCGTTCGTCGATCGAAAGATAATTAATTATTGTTCGTTATATTTAGTAATTCAACTTGTCGTCTTAATTTGTTAAATAATTTATATCTTTCGCATAGTGTAGATTTTCAAAGACATACTTAAAGTAAAAGTGCATTTTGTTTTCGTAATACTTTCGAAAAAAAAATTAGAATTTTTTTTTTAATTTTAGCTTTTTTGCTTAATATAATTTTTTTATTTTGACAAGATTTTTTTGAAGTATATCGTTTATCTTCTTTAGTAAAGATTGTTGTCTTAATATGTTTCTTGTTAATTGCGTTTGCTCTTTAAAGCATTCGCTCAATATTTGTTATAAAATGTTTAAATTAAAGTTATCTATTACGTTTATGCGTATTTATTTAGATTTCTTCGAGATCTTTTTATTCTTTGTGAATTTTGTAAAAGAAGTAAACTTTCGAAATTGTTTTGCAATTTTGCTTTTTTCGAGTTTAATAAAATTTAACAATGTAAATCTATTTAAAGATAATCTAAAAAATAAAATAGATAAAAAATCGTTGTTGTCTTCTAAAGCAAAGACTCTTATTGCGTAATATTGATCGTTATTATTTAAATCTTCTATTATTATCACATTGTTATTAAAAGAAGAACTTGTTTCTATTATAAGATTTGCAATAGTTTTCGATTTCTTTGTATTCTTCTTTACATTAGAGAATATACTATTCAATTTATTATCTTTAGAATTGGTTTAATCTTCGAAACTATTATTGTTACTAGTAAAGAAGACAACGAAGAAGAAGAAAAAAAGTTCGTAATTTAATTTATTCTTTAATTATTAATTAAAGCGATCTTTTCTCTTTTCGTGCTTTGCATTTGTCTCTAGCTTCTTCTTTTATAAAGAGTTTTTCTTATTTTTGTTCTTCTAATATGTTTGAACAATTGATATTTATTTATTAATAGTTTGAGTATAATTGTTGTCTCAAATCGCATATTCTAATTTATGTAAAGTTTTAATATTGACTTTTCTCTTAATTATTAAGTTATTTATGTGTCAATTAATCTTAACATATTTGCGATCTATTGTCGTCTCGAATTTGTTTCTAATTTAGCTTTAAAATTGTTGCATAGACTTAATATTGTATTTCGAAAATCTAATTATGCAAACATTAACTAGTATAATGTCTTCTTTCTTTGTTAATTGTTTATTATAAATTATCTTTTAATTTAATTAACAATTTTTCGTTTGATTAATCTTCTAAGAAGCAAAGAGTATTGTCGAAGAATCTTCTTTAGAAATTGCAAAAACAATCGAGACAAAGATGAACACTTGTTGTCTATTAATCAATAACATATCGAAATCGAAATCGATATTGCTCTTTGCATTTGTTTTTCTCTTTTTCAAATTATATGTACTATTAATTTGTCGCGCATTATCGCTTTGTCTTCTTCTTTTCGCAAGCAATTGCTAAAAAAGTTACAAATTAAACATCGAAATCTTCTTTTATTTACGAGATAATCATTGTATATTCTTTAGTTGTTGCGAGAATTACAAAGATTAATATAATTATTGCAATGTTTGTTATTACGAACGAGTTCGAAAGTTTAAATCAAGAATGTGCAATTGATTGCTAAGCACATCGCGAGATATTAGAAGAACGACGACGAAAAGATGCAATTAAGTTATAAAATCTACGTTTAAACAAACAATTAATGCAATTGAATCAAAAGGCGATGCAATTGTATTATCGTTACAAAAATTAAATCAATAATTTAATTGCATCGTCAAGTTATTAGATTTGCTTATCTCTTTAGAACAACGTTAACTCGATCGAGCAATGTTCAATTGAATCAACTTAGATTGATCGCGCTAACCCAGAAATGTCACGTGCAAATGCCAAGACTTGGGTCAAAAAAAATCGAGAAATCGAATCGCTCAAAGTAGTTTAGTCGATTACTATAAGTAGTTTAGCGCGAAGCGCGTCGACAAAATAAGTGCAATTTATATTTGTTTATATTGCAACTTGCACATTATATCGCTTTAATATATATTTAACATCTTTGAAAAAAATAAAATTGTATACGAAAATTTAATAACTAAATATTTTGTTATTTCTTTTCTTTTCAAATAAAGTTTGCGAAACTTCGAAAAAGAAAATGCGATAATAGTAATCTTCGTTTTAAATTATAAATATTTTCGCAAAAATATCTCTTTTTGCATTTAATATTACGATTAATTTTTTCAAATTTAAAATATCTATTGTTTTTTTTTTTTTGTTTCTTTTATTATTTGTTACAATTTTCTTGTTGTTCGCATTATTTGTCTCGATTTTCTTGTTACTCGCATTATCTATTGCGAATTTTTTCTTTCTTGTATTATTTGTTACGAATTTTTTTTTATTACTTTTATATGATTGTTTTAATTGCTTTATATTCTCGCTAAGTTTAATTAAATCTTTAAACAAATTAATTTATTAAAAACAAATATATTTCTTATAATATTTATGCAACAATTTCTTAAAATAACATTTAAGTTTCGAGACTTTTGCAATATATTTTATCAAATATCTTTTAAGCGTATTTTTTATTTTCTTTAGCAAAAATCGTTATTTCGATAAATTTTTTGTCAATAACGTTCGATTTTTGAAGTAATCGATTAATATGTCTTGCAAAATGTTTAAGTCTTTGTTGTTTATTATATTAATATATATTTGTTTAAATTTCTTCGAAATTTTATTATTATTTTAAGATTATCTTGCAATCTTGCTTTCTTAACATTCTATAAACTCTAATAATATAAATTTATTTAATAAAGATTTAAAAAATATAAACAAATAATTGTTATTGTCTTTAGATAAGATTTACATTCTTATACGTCAATTATTATTTATATCTTCTTTATAATCTAAATATTCTATTATTATTGTATTATTATTAGATAAAAAATTTATTTCTATTACGAATTTCGATTTTTTTGCATTCTTCTTTGGGTTAGAAAATATACTAGAATTACTATCTTCGAAATTGCTTTAATTCTTAAATAAATTAATTGTTAATTCAATATTCGATTTAAAATTTAAAATCGAATTAAATTTAATATAATCGTTGAATCAAATTAAATACTTTTTTCTTAACTCGACTTACTCTCTTAAGTCTTGTAAGATTAAGTTAGAATTAAGACGCAAATTCAATTTTAGAATCGAATTTTGTCGAATCAATGTCAAGAACTTAAGTTAACTTCGTCACGTTTAGACTAATTACGCTGACCCGGAAATGTCACGTGCAAATGCTAAGATCTAGATCAAAAAAAATTCGAAGAATCGAATCGCTCAAAGTAGTTTAGTCGATTACTATAAGTAGTTTAGCGCGAAGCGCGCTAAACTACTTTGAGCGATTCAATTTCAAAAAATCGTCGCGACCCAATCTTGGCGCCAGGTTGAATTAGAGAGATAATATCATAACTCGATCCAACGATTAGTCTAGTCACGTTAGCATTCGCTTATCTTATCTTATCTTATCTTATCTACGCGCTAATCTAATTAAATTAGTGTAAGAGTTTACGCTAATCATATGCGATTAGCGTGAATTCTGCGATAGTTCAATCGAACTAGTGCGATACGTGACGTCGCGTGATCGAATAAGTTAAGTTGAACGTTCGACGCATCTTATGCGTTCGACTCACTCGATTAAACTAGAACTTTTGCTTGATTCTAGAATTAGAGTTGAGCGAGTCAATTTATTCGAATTGAAATCTAACTCGTCGATTACGCTAATTAAATTGTCAAGAAATTAAATAGAATTAAATCGCTTAAAGAAGCTAGCTTATTACTATAATAAGTTTAGCTTAGTCGAAAAGTTACTATTTTAAGCAATTCGATTTTATAAAAAAATCGAGAAACTAAATCTTAACGCTCTTACATGATATTTTTGGTTTCTCGCGATTAATCTATTCTTAAAGCTCTCTTTATTGTTAACAAAAACAACAAAGAAAAAGAAGAAAAAAACGTTGTAATTTATTTTATTTTTTAGCTGTTAACTAAGTTTGTTTCTGTTTTTTTTGTATTTTGCATTTTTTTTTATTTTTCTCTTTCGCAAAGAACTTTTTAAATTCTTTATCTTCTAATATGTCACAAATATAAATATTTATTTATTAATAATTTGAGTTTAATTGTTGTCTTGTGTTGTATAATTAGATTTATGTAAAATTTTAATATTTACTTTTCTTTTACTTATTAAGTGTTTTATTTGTTTATTAACGTCAATATACTTACAATTTATTGTTGTCTCAAATTTCTTTTTAATCTTATTTCAAAAATGTGACATAATCTTGATATTGTATTTTGTAAATCTAATTACACATATATTGACAATAATAATATTGTTCTTCTTTGTAAGTTGTTAATTGTAATTAAGCTTTTAATTTAATTGTTAATCTTTCTTTTGTTTGTAAGAAACAAAAGAAATAGAGATTTTCGATAACAAAGAAGCATTAGAAGTGTCAAAAATACAATATTAACTAACAATGTTTTAAATATAAAAGTCGAAGTTAATACTATTCATTTGTATCTAATTCGACATTCTTTTTTTTTCAATTTTTGCATAATTGTTCTTTAATATTTTTTATCAATTTAATTTTTTCTTTTTTTTAACAATTGTTAAAACAACTCTAATTTGAATTAGATTGTCTTCTTTTGTTTACGAGACAATTGTTGTGTGTTCTTCGAAAATTTCAAAATCTATAAAGATAACATTAACTACGAGAGTTGCAAAGACAATAATAATTGCAACGACTTTAATTGCGAAGAAATACTTAAATTAAGAATATAAAAATAACTTTTAAATACATCTCTAGATATAACAACGATAACAACAATAACAACAGCAATAGAGAAGATAATTATAATCTTTACAAGTTACGTCTAGACAAGTAATTGAAGCAATTAAATAAGATACTAAGTCAATTGAATAAGTATTCAATAATTGAATATTAATTCAATTGAAACTGTTAAGTCGTTAGATTTGCTTGCTCTTTTCGAATCACGCTAATTAAATCGAGCAATGTTCAATTGAATAATCGTATTGAATAGAGCTGCGCAACCTGTCTAATGTTAGATTATCTACATATACGTTGGTATTTCCCGTTAACGACATCATCTCGGAGGCCCCTTGATATATAAGTTGTTTATCATTGTTGCATTCTAGGTTCTGCAATCTTGAGATCGGTCACCGTGGAATCGCCACCATTCCCATTGACTGTCGACTCAGGCCGGTTTGTCTGGCACGTCCATGCACGGAAGTTGGAGTATTAAATTGAATCTCAAAGGCTCAATGACGCTTCGACGCTTTGACTATAGGCGTAAATTGGATGGAATACCCAACGAATTATCGTGTAAACATTGACCGATGCCATGCCTCCAGAGATGATGGCAATTGTGTTGATGTTATTCATCGTTTGCCCCAGCAAAGGTGAGTGCTCCAGGGAAACCGGCCTGGGTAAACGCGTTCGAATAATCACCATGCCCCTCTGTATGGGCCATTCGGTCAATGCTGAAGTGAGCTCCAATGTCTCGCTGAATATTTGCTTCGCAGTGCAATGATATTAGAGGGATAGCACGACACAGATGATGCTCAGTCTGCACCTTGGCAAGCTTGGCAAATTTAAAAATAGACCAACAGTCTCAGTCCTTCTCATCGCCCCAGACCCGATATGCGGCCTTTGGGAGAATCGAAGCCCCTTGACACGGGACTATCCTTTGAAACTGGTACATATTCATGGAGAGGCTACATGACTCTCTGAAATGATTTGTTAGTCCGCCATATAAATCTACAAAAACCTTCCAACCACAAAAAACGAGTCGACTGATCCCTCCCTTATTCTGTACAGCATGGGGTACATGTACGCTGGCCATGACCAGGAGAGGAAGATCACCACCCATACGTATCTTAGCAGTATGGTCCAGCGTGCAGTGGCCTAGCGCCATGCCACAAGCCGATATAAAGAGCCCTGAAGGCCTCCTAAATCCATATGCCCAGCGCTTGTGTGCAAGAGAACCTCACAGCTCCACAATCATGCTATCTCAGCGGATATGTAGAACAAGGGGTCATTCCTCACTTCACGTGCTGTCCCACTCCAACGGCAAGAGCAAGTAGCTTCAAGACCGGACTCTACACGGCCCCAGAGACCGATCTTCGTCTCTTTGGTTTTGGAATTCGCACCCTTCCCAGCTAAGCGCTGTTAATCCCATAGATGTTCCATCATTGCAATCGCCGCACACCACCATGGTCTAATCCTGGCATCGAGCAAGATTTGGTGGGACACCCAGATCACATTCTGAAATGAAACCGTCGTGAGAAGCCAAAAGTCAAAGTATATGTAGAAAGCGCTTTCGAGCGGAAGCAAAATTCCTCCACCGAGCCCGCTCTTGGCACACGATTCGGCGGCTATATTAGCCGCTCTAGCGCTCCGGCCAATACCAGAGATTGTCATGTTTGCGCTGCATTTGGGCTCAGGGCTGCTATCAAGCACCCACCCTGACTCACTCGGTGGAACCTAGGATGACTAAGCTGCATCAAGCGAGCCAATAAAAAGGATTCGGGATCCGGGATTCGAACCCGGGGCTGCCCGGGACTGTGCTCGTTGAGAGCGGGCGATGTTAACCCCTACACCAAACCCGATATTATGGAAATTGAGGGGCTAAATCTCGTTATAACCAAACTGGATTGATATAGAAAGACGTTAAGGTGTCATGTAGACTTGGCATGCTCAACAGTGCTTACGAGGTAAAACCCCGACAGCGTAGTTGTATCGACTTACCCCTGTCGATAGACGAAGAAGTTGGAAACACACGTAATGTTTTGGAACTAACTTAGAAATAGATAATTACTAGTCGCACATTACTCTACTTTTCTCGCACATTGTCTTTACTTTGCTCGCACATTACTCTCTCGCACTAAGCCTAATCGAGTAATCTAGCAATCTCGTAAACAATCGAAATCAACAAGTTAAGAGAGCCTATAAAAGATACTTGATTTTGCGTCTTTCTACTATCAAATTTAATGTATTTTCTTATCGATCTCTTACTACAAATTCAACCCTGAAATATATCTTTTGCATACTTAGAATCAACCTCTATTTGCATCTCTAATTATATCTAAAAACTATCTATATAGAAGATCAAAATATTTGAAATTTGTCTCTCTATTGTTGTCTCTCTTGTATCTTCTTCCTTATCTTGTCGACAACTCTCTTGTTTATTTTGCTAACTTTGTATAGACAATTAATTGTCAAATATCTAACTAAAGAATAAATTTGAAATTAACTTAAAGATAAACAACGTTTGCTAAGTAAAGTTTGCAAAGATTATTTAATGTCAATATTATAACTGCAAAAGCGCAATCTATATTTTGTTTAATAAGTCTTGCGAATTATTTTTTGACTTAACAATAGCAAATTTCTACACGCGTAGTATATTATCTAAAAGAGTTCTACTCTTAGACGACAACAACAAGATTTCTAACAAGATTTCTTGCACTTTTGTTATATTTTTATTGTCTTTTGCATAATTTTTCTGTCCTACTATTGTCTATCTTGTTTGCAATAATTTTATAAATCTTTAATAAAAGTATATATTCTTCAATTTTAATATATTGTTGTCTATTCGATTGTACTATCGTTTCTATATTTTGTAAACACACAATAATTTTATTGTCTTTGTAAATATATTGATACAAGAAACAATAATAATAGACTTGCTCTTAAAACGTTTAAATTGCGTATTTACTATCTTTAGTACAAACAATATTACTCAAATAATAAGATTGCAAAATATAGATATATTACAAAGCTTTATCGATAGATACATCTTTGTCTTCTTAAATTTCTATTTGTAGTTATAATATTAATTAATAAGAAACTTATCTAGCTTGACGTTTACAACTATATATAAATTATCTATGCAAGTAATATTAGTAATACAAAGACAATTTGCAATTGTTATTTATTAGTAGAAAAATAAAGCTTCTATTTAACTTAATAGTAAGCGTCTTTGTTACGCAATAAGAAGATATTATCGAAGTAGAATATTTTGTTAATAAAATACTTAGTTTACTTTCTATGTCTAAGTTACAAATACTTCTCGAGATAGTTAAATATACTTTAGTTTGCATCTAAATAATTGTAATATAAAATATTGTAGCGCTCTTTTAGCATTTTTGAGATAGTTGTATAGACAATATTCTTTTATCGCTTGTAAAACGTCTCTTACTTTTTATTTGTAAAAAAATACTTTTTGCAATTAATTGTTACGTTCTAATTTATATATCAAATATATAGAAGATAATTAACGTAATATTCTTTCTCGAAAAATATATGCAAGAGTATTAGTAACAAAGTTCTATTATTGTTAGATATAATAATTGTAGAATACAACAAATTTAGATAATTGTAGAGATATACTAAAGCTTCTATTACTTATATATAATTGCTGTAGTTCTCTCTCTTTGTAAAGCAAAAGTCGATATAAAAGATAGTATTTAAGACAATAATCTCAATAATAATAAGAAGAAATATCTTGTATCTGTTTGTTTTGTAGATACAATCTATAATTAAGATTTTTATATTTAGATATAATAACTCTCGTATATATTTCGAAATAAAAAAGCGAAATTGAAACTTGTTATTGTACTTTTTCTTCTTAGAATCGACGTATTACAAGAAGAAGTTTGTTAAATATTTTATTGATATTTGCGTAGACGTTAAAGAATCTATTGTTGTTGTCTTAAAATAGCGTTTAAGTTTTAGATATTCTGCTATTTAAATATGGATTCTTCGAGATTTAGACAAAAATCTTTAAGAGTCGAGTTAATCTTGTTGCTCTTTTATTATTTCTTTTTAATTTCGCGTTGTACTTTAGAGTTCTTTAAGACTTCTTTGCAATATAATACTAAGATAGACAACTTTGTAAAAGAATAATTGTAATTGGAACATTAAACAAAAAAGTCTAGCTATCTAAATTATATTTATCTTCGAGATTGTTTTTTAGCTTTGCGATTGTGTTATAGATTAGAATAAAACTTAATCAAATTACGCTTTGACGTCTTGGCGTTAAGACGTTCTCTGCTTATTTAGTCTGTTTTGTCTCTTACTTTCTAGAAGACAACTTATTATTATCACAAATATTCTAGTACTATATTGCTTTATTCTTAGGCCTTCAATTAGTTCTTAACAATTGATAGCTTCGAACAAGTTGATCTATTGCCTTTGCGCTTTCGCACACGTTATCGTCGATTATTTTATTAGACTTGTTGATCTACAATGTTTGCAAGAAATACTTGTTACAATAGATTAGAGCAAGCAAAGCAACTAAAGCAATTAGAGCAATTATCGCAAGGCAAAACGATCTCTACTATATTTAATTTTATTATGCTAGACTTTAAGAAGAAGTAAAACAGTTATCTAGAGCAATTAATGCAAAGAGTAGCTCGATTGATTGTTCAAAGCTATAAAGAAAATGTTGTTGTTGTCGTCGTCAATTCTGTTATTAATGTTATATCTACAATCGAATAATTCTCTATAAAGATTCTTAATAGCAACGACAATTAACAAAGATAATTCGCAAAGCAATCTATTATAGAGCTTGCAAAACAATATTAGATAAAGAATATTAAATATTTTAATCCTAGCGTAAAGAACTCAAAAGATAATACTACATTCGACATATATATCTTTATCGATTGTATTAAGAAGGTCGTTAATCTAAAAGAAGCTTATTTAGTTCAATTGAATCTAAGATAGAATCTATAAAAAATCGTTGTCAATTGATATAATTACGAGTTAAATAACTTTTAAAAGAAGAAACTTTGTTACTCTATTATAAACGTATTTGCGTAAATCAACACTCTTATATATCATTTTCAACCTAATCAATTAGATATTCTACAAGAGCTTAATAACGCAAAATATACACGAGCATATATTGTTAAACAAGTAGAGTCGATAGTCTTTTTGCATCAAATACTACGCCTAACTAGATCTATAGACAAAGACACTATATTTAATTGTCTATTACAAGTCTATTATTACTTCGAGATATCTCTACAAGTTACTCTAATATCTCTTAATTCTTTTACTATAATAGAATCTTTTGTTTATTGTCAATTAAATAGCAAGAGAAATGCTTGATTTGAATAATATAAGACATTAGACAAACAATCTTATAGCTTCGTCTTTAAGAACTGTTAGAGAGAGCGATTTAACTACTTTGCATTTACACTTACTTATAGACTAATTGCGTCGAGTCGAGTTATCGAGTTTGAATCAAATATTCGACTCAAATCTTAATAATTCGTATTAACTCGACTCGAAAGTCTTGGCAATTCGATTTCTAAAGTTAAATCAATAATTCGAATCAATTTCTATACTTAGACTCGAAATTTGATTCAAAAAAATTAACTCGAATTGTCAAGACTACTATTTTTAGTAAAATTTTATTATTTTTAGTAACAATTAATTGATAATTTAATAGAAACAGTTAATCTATTTAAATTAATTAATAAATATATTAGAAATTTCTCTTTATAAATGCATTACTATTGTGCGTTATCTAGCAATTAATAAAAAATCTAAATATAAACTTAATTTATACTATTTTTAGTATTCTTAATATTCTTGACGATATTCTTGATATTTTTGACGATTCGATTCGATTTCTAAAGTTGAAATCGAAACTCGATCCAACAATTAGTCTACTTACTTACACGCCTAAAACAAATAATTTTATATCTTCTTCTTAACGCTCTCTGCTAGCTTTGTACGCACATATGCATTTTGTAAATTAAAAGAAGAAAAACGATAATTTCTATAGCTATTGAGACATTGCAGAATTCTCAATAAAGTCTCTCGAATCTTTGTTATCTATATATATATCAAAACAATTTGAAAACGCACACAATAACAATAATAGAGCTTCGAATGCATATTAAGACGATTATAACTTCGCATATAGTTATCTAGATTGCTCGCATAGATACAATAAGAACTAGGAATATAGATAGAGATTATACGCGTTTTGCATCCAATTAGATCGCGTCTTCTCCTAGATCTTTGCATTAAAAACAATGTCTTTTTTGATTTTTTGTAAGTATCTATTATGAATTAGGATAGAACATAATCGAATCACGCTTTGACGTCTTGGCGTTGAGGCGCTCTCTACTTATTTAGTCTGTTTCGCCTCTTACTTTCTAGAAGACAACTCATTATTATCACAAATATTCTAGTACTATATTGCTTTATCCTTAGATCTCTAACTAGTTCTTAATAGATTGCTTCGAAAGAATATTCAATGCAACAACTACTAGTATTTCGATAATTGTACTCTTTATTTCTAGACTTGTTATTGCGATCGCAATGTATTTAGTATTTTATATAGATATTTTACTTGTTGATCTTGTTGCAATCTTTGACTATTGCATAGTCTTGCGTTGTCGTATGCTTATTAAGCTTCGAAACAAGCAGATCGATAGATATTCTTTTGTAGTAGATATTAGGCAATAATTAAAGCTCTATAATTATTATTAATAAGTAGGTAATAATACAGATAATATAAATAGCGAAGATAAATAACAGCGGCAGCGACGATATAAACAACAGACGCGTTGGTAAATCCTGGAAATTACCCGATTAGGCTTAGTGCGGGGGGGTGGTGTGCGGGCAAAGTAGAGGTGGTGTGCGTGAAAAGTAGGGTGGTGTGCGGCTAGTGGTTACCTAGAAATAACCGACTGTTGACTGAACTATGATCTTCTCTCCCGACCTCTCTACATCTCGGTTACATTCCCATATAATTATTAACTAAAAGCTAACCCAAGATTATTTGAAGCTCTATTTACACGTGAAATGCCTGCACTGCTGGTCAAGTGTTCCGACTGTCTTTGATGCAGTGATAAACAGTCTAAACAGATTTTTGTCTCTTTTGCGTCGTCGGCTATACTTACTCGTCTGCAAAGTCCTTGTTGACGTCGAACATCCAAGCTTAATCTAGAAATAAATTCTTCAACTTGATCGGGTTCTACAATTATCGATCGGAGATCGCCCAGTGACTCGCATCTGGGAGACGGACGATCTCTCGCAGCAATCAACCCGTGGAATTCTCATCCTGCAACGGCTAGCAATTACTACTCTACCCTCGACCGTGTAATTGCAAAGCGGAGAAACTGTACGCACAGCCTCGGAAGTCTAGTAAGAGAGCATTGGGGTTTGGAAAATAATCATGAGAATACGACCATGTCATCACCTATCAAATTCAAAAGCTTCTGCTGGCCTTTCTCGAAGTCCTCAAAGCACGACTTGGGCTGGGTGGCTCGAGCTCCCCTTGAGGCAAACGATCAGGATATCACTAAATCAAATCGTCGAGCTCATCAACTGCTATAGATGTTGATGTGCCAAGTACTTTGGCTGGATATGCACAATGTCTCCCATGATTGGCTTGTTTCAGCTACAGGGATCGAGACAGGCTAGAGTTGCAAAGTCGAACACCTAAATGTGCCTCATGTACACTTTGCAAATAATCATTACGGGTTCACAGCATCATGGTAGGCGATACAAATCCGCTCCTTTGGTTGCTTACTGATATCAATCGCTGACAAGATTTCAGATCCGCTGCGACCAGATGACCCTTTGCCATGCGAATCAAACTTCTACTTTTCATCAGAGTTTCAACATCTTGTCACCTGCAGTATTCGATGTACATGTAGCCTACAACATGTATTTGTAAGGATCGTTTAAGGCGCATAGCAATGATGAAAGGGGAAAAGGTACTCAATATGCGCCGAGTTGCACAGCTTGCCTCAGCCTCTGTCCCTTTAGGAGCCGAAGACACGCGATGATCACTCAGGATTGTCAGTCAGCTTCTCTCAATACCAATCCCACGCCGGCGCGAAGTGGTGCAATTGATCCTGGGCATCTACGAAAGAACGCAATGACGAAACTTAGTGGACTGAATTGCAAGTGAAGACCCGTAACTGAAAAGGCAAACCGTTGAAGCATTTCTCTCACTAATCAAAATACCTAAGAGCAGGGCTCGGAGAAGGGTATGAACCTATATATGATACGGAGAATCTCTAAAAATTACACCGTGCCATCACCTGGGATAGATATGGTATAGTATATAGCAATCTCTTTTTGCTCTTTTTGCTTGTAACTTCAAATTAATTCCAACCTGGTATCTCTTCGATGGATGACTGGGCCTTGCTGAGGGATGTTGGCGAGGTTCTGGTGAGTGATCGTACTACTCCCATTGAGCATCAGACTATTCGAGGAGATCGTATCAATGAATTTTCTTGAGCAACGACAATCTGAATCCATCATTGGGAAAGCCTCTATTGTCGGATAGTTAAGTGAAAACTCATTCTTGCCTGCATTCTCCTCTACAAATTAGAACCGAGAATTGGTACTCCAATCAACTCGCAGTCAATCTTCGTCTACTTCCATAATGAGAAGCCCGTTCCCTCTATCTTAAACATCGACCGAATTGGTCACAGAGATCTTGCCCATGGACATTGGCGGAGATTGTAAAATCGCCCCTCAACCCGCTTCGATGTATAGGAGCAGGATAGTCCTGAAAGCTCTCCGTCTTCTTTTTGGTCATTGGCACCTCCCATTTACAAATCCATACCATGATTAGGGCAAAAGATCTAAGTAAGTCATCGATATGGATCCGGTGAAAGGCTAGTCTAGCGATGCTTGGCAGCACACCGCCGACTAAAGATGGGATGAATTTCGCAGGCCTCTTTCCTTGAGTGCGCAATCATGGGTGAGTCTGACCATCACGTAGTGGACGAAATCTGACACGAAGGGGGCGAAATCTGACTGACGTGCAACAGTTTGTTGTGGACTGAAGCAATCGCGGTCTTGCGGGATAATATTAGTTACCAACCGTATTATTTAACAGCACCACCAACGCAGGCGCCAAAGCGCGCGTCACCTCCCCCCCCCCAAGTCCCGAGGAGCTTGCCCGTGAGTAAGCCCTACGCTCCTGGTACATCGCTCACATCGATTACCAGAGATACACCCTCCCACCCAACCTCCCACCAAGGCTCGCCCCACCACGCCGCCACCAGCGGAGCCATCGAGCTCCATGACAAGCACGAGAGGTCCGCTTCGGCGGAAGCGAAAGATTCTGGCGCCGGGGCAGGGCACGCCCAAGAGAAAGAGGAAGAGGAGGAATGTCCTCTTGGACAGTGAAGAGGAGGGGGAGGAGGAGAAGAGGGAGGAGACGGAGACGAAGATGGATGAGGAGAAGGAGAGTGAAGAGAAAGAGGGGGGGGGGTTAAATTGAAAGTCCTTTGCATCCATTTTGGTGAGCCCCTGCGTTGCTTCTTTGCTCCCAGCCCTCGGATAGACCTTGAGTCTGCGTGGGGAGGGAGCAGGAAGAGGCGCAGGGGTGAGGAATACTGGGTCATCAATGGTAAGTCTCGTTCAATGCATCCGTTACCTCCATCATTTGCTAATTGATTTAGCCGATGTATTATCAAACAAGCCGCCTATCGTCCCCAAAACGCTCACCTTACGGCACCGTGCATTGTGACTCAATCCAAATCTTCCAAACACACGGCGCATCTCAACATCCACAGCCATCGAGTTGAAGTCAAAGACAAATTAAAAAGCATCATCCCACATCAAAATCAAAACATGAGCAAGGACTGGAAGGCAAGATTCATTTTCGGATGGCAAAGCCCTGTGGAACGATTCTTATACCCTACACGCTTCCACACGAGATGCGAGTACTCGCAAGGAAGCTACTCGACGTCAACATGAATTTTACGATGCAGCTGCACAAACAAATACCGATTTTGAGACGTGATTTGGGACACGCCTTAGTTTAGTCCGATATTCGGTATCAAGCTTTGCTTGTTTCCCGGGTCCGAAGCCCGTGGTACGTTTGGAAGTACGTATTAAACATCTGCGATTGGACTGATCATGCTGACAAGTCGGTGAAAAGACAGCGTGAGAACGCCGAGTACGAGTCCGGGGAGGGACTTCAAATTTGAAGGATGCCGCTTATCAGGGAAACCCATCATTTATACACGATAATTTGAGATTGCATGAGTCTGAGACCCAGCTCGCTGGGCTTTCAATCATAACGTTCGCCGTTATCTCAAGAGCTTCTGCAGCGCAAGTCCCAAATTCCCAGTTCCGAAGACATGGAATTCCATACAATGTCTGAGGCTGATTATAACCTCGAAGTCCTGCTCGTAGGTAGATGACTTGCCTACGGATTCTTTTGGACAGGCTTTCATTGGACTCTGGTAGGACAACATGTCTTGGACGCGCGAATTGTCATGAGCGTAGCTCACAGGCAACGACAACATGACCTTTTCCATATCGGTATCATTGGGCGAAGCGCTAAAGCGGCTGATATAGCCGTGGAAAGCTCTGCCAAGACCGAATTTCGGTGAGTTTTCTCGCCGTTCGAAGCCGCCATAAAGTAAAGTGTTGGCTTCTCACGACGGCTTCAGATGCGTGCATTGACAGCAGACCCAATCACGATGGTGGAATGAATCCCCTACTCTATCTCTCTCCCTAGTGGTGGAGCGTTGTGCAATTGGATCAACTTAATCCGTAACTCTCGGCATGCTGTTCAACGTTTTGGCACTTCTGCGTTATCTAATCGGTCCTTTTGGGGAGACTCGCAAGATTATCTCTTGCTCCTTTATCCGGCTGCTCTACCTGTGGAAGACAGCCAATTTCAAGCTCCAACTCAAGCTTGTTCAAGACCTCAAATCATCGTCTATTTGCATACAGTTCGAATCAAGGAAAAGGGCCATTTTCTGGTGACAGCTAGACTTGATTCTTTCCCCTTCTCCTCAATTAATCCCATCATATAATCAACCATTCGTAACGTCCGCGTCGTCCTCACCGTCCGCGTCGATCTCGGCGTCGATGAAAATTTGTATAGCCCTTTTAGTGGTAGCGGTCGCTGCGAAGGCCTTCGTCGCCTTAGAGATCATATAATAGGGAGTTTCGTTTATCGAAATTGGGAATGCTCTTTAGTAAAACAGGGTGTTTCTTTGAGAAACACCTTGAAAGAACAGAGAGGGGCTCAATGAGTTCTTGCTGTGCTGATAAGAGTCTACCTAAGAGGATAATATCCTTCTCCAAAAAGACCCTGACAGGATTGTTAACAAATTGGCCATGTCCAAATTCCAAGGAAAGGCTTCCTATCCGACTTACCTGTCGACGTGGTTGTTTTGGTTCTGTATTGTATGGTTTTCCTGGCCGATCGCCCGCATTCCATCTTATGTCGATGCCAGCTTCCTTAACAAATCCACTTTTCAGCTTATTTTCCCTTCTAGATTGTACCGGGAGCAGTCAAATGCGCATCATTACTTACCTGCCTCGGCGCCATCAATTTCTGACTACGGACTTCTCGAGAGATATATACGCGCTTTTTACTACGGTCCGGGATTATGGAGGTAATTAGAGCTTTTTCATGCCACACTCTCGCATTGTCCTCTGTCGCGAAGTCAAGCACTAGGGAGTAGCTCTGGCCTTGGGAAGAGCTGCGGAGCGACAGCAAACCTTCGGGCCGTGGAAGGTAGACTTCTTTGCTTGCTTGGTCGTCTTGTGAGAGGTTGGAATAGATCCGGCCTTCAGGGTTGGCGCGCTGGTACTTGGCGGCTAGCTGCGCGTCGAGGAAGCTGATGACAAGCTCGTTGCGGTGGAAGCACCACCAGGTTGTGATGTGCGTTTCAGACGGCGGCCAATTCATAATCTATGCCTTGGAGAGACTGCTTGGTGTTGAGTTAACGTTTCAATCCTTGGAGAAATGGTGTATGAGAGAATTTCTTGCAAATTATGTCCCATGATACGAAATGGCTGTGCAAGGCTGCGCCAGCGCCTTGCTTGAGATAGATTCAGCTGAAGCCGGCTGGAAAGTGAAGTGGGATGGCTGTCCAGGCTGCAGGCTGCAGCTCATTGGCTGCCACTCTACCAAGAATACGAACGCCGGCTGACATTACTCAGCTACCTTAATGTCTGCGAAAGCAAGGCTTTCTCTTTACATTTGACTGCCTGAGCTTCCATTGAGACCCTACTATATGTGTGCGTTGATTTTTGGTGAGGAACTCACCGCCAAGGTGGTTAAGAGTTCATTCGTTCTGATAAGTAAGGGCACGAGAGAATGGAACCGGACATTGAGCTCGCAATGCAAGCTGGCTCCCTAACAGAAGACGAAAGTAAGACATTGGACATCCTTGATAATGAGAAATCTATAGTATCAGTTGTGAACTTATGAGCAGCTAGGCGCCCTGCTGTCGCCACATCACGAAGCCGGATCATCCGATCGAATGAGCGCTCAGCAAGCCAATCGTCCAGTCCAAGAGCTTACGATACGAAAGAACATCCTGTCGATGGAACCCCGCCTGCGCGCTCGAGTCCAGCCTCCAGCATGAACATGAAGCGTATAGCAAAGCAGTCCCTTGATGGCACACCGCCTCCTTCTCGAAGCTCTCATGAAAGCCTTGGCTTCAAGATATTCCGAGATGGTCGCAATCAAATCAATTCGATTCCTCTTGATACTCAACACAGGGGCAGTGCTTCTCACGGGCCAGAAGCTCAACCCTTGGATTACACTCCACCTCACACCGCCAGCTTGTCTGGTTTTGATTGCAGTACGCCCCCTCCTGCTGGTCCGCCAGCGTCGTATCATTCTAACTTCTATCCCGATGGTTTGCCACAGAAGCTATCGAAAACAATGACCGATCTTGAGCGTGAGGAGATCCTGCGGCTGCCTTTCGCAAGGCGCGTCAAAGAAATCTTCGACCAAGATATTGTATATAAGAACAACGGTACCCTCACCATGAATCTTGCCACTCTGTACCGTATGCGCTTGCACACACTCCAGTCCCAAATTGTCAAAGATGTGCTCGATATGCGTTACCACGACCCATCTAATTGGGGGTGGGAAGGGCCGCTGAGAGAATACGGTGGGTCAAATAAGAAAACCAAGATCTGACAAAACTTTGCTTTTACTAATGGAAGACCAAGTGCAAGCATGGCGTGATTGGGACTACATGAACGAATGCGCAAAGCGGAAGAAAGACCCCTTTCTGATACAAAGTTCTAGATGTCTGGAAGCGGCGGTCTTTCGTGAGCATCTAGCGGGTATCAGGTCGACAATAGCCCAAGGCGACTCGGCTCTTCTTACAAAATACGGATCCGACTCCACATTCATTGAGCCAAATGATGTGAAGGATCCCGAACGTGTGGGCGGCTACCGTAATAAGACGAATCAGGAAACCAAGTTAAGGGGTTTCGTAGAGAGACTGGCCATGGCGGCAGTTGGGTGGGTGTTCATTGTCGGGCCTGTCCTACTAATGGTATTGCACAATACAAAGCTAACAGCGCTTTGTACAGCTTCTGTTTGCGTAATGGCTTTTGGTGTTTTGATGGCCCGAGTGTTGGAGAGGCCTTTCGATGTAATGTCTGCCACCGCGGCCTATGCCGCGGTATTAGTAGTGTTTGTAGGGACTGCAAACCTGGGCTGATCTTTGATATAAGATCAGAGATTCGTATCCTACCTAGCATGAACATCCTTGCGAGGTGATCGAAGGAGCTAGTGGATCTCATGGAGTGGGCGAGCTTACAAGATCTGTACATGAATAAAACTTCGTGCTAGTACTTCGATAACAGTTGACACTTCAATGTTTTGCCGCCCTCTCTTATGTGGAGCAGATTTCCTGGCCGTTCCCTTGAAGACGATTAGCGCTTTCACAACGGTTGTCGTCCCTTGACCTTATTTTTAGATCCCCGACCCCAACTTCTAGCAAGATAATTTTGATCAACTTTCGCATTTCGCTATTAAATCATACAAAATTAACTATTGTTATTCTGGACACTATGCGCTTTCTAAATTTGCTTTGCTTATAAGTTTTGATCAAGAATTGCTAGAGCTATAGAAGCTGCAAAGTTCATTGACATGTAAGAAGTTCAAGTCGATTTTTGAGACACGCTTCGAAACACAAAAACTTTGCAATTAGATAATTGTCTCAATGTTGATTTAAACTCTATCAAAATGTACTGTTAAAAGCGCAAAGTTCACTCTATCAAACGTAAGATTTTGATAGTAATAAATCAAGAAATGCGAAAGTTGACTGAAATCATCTTGCCAGAAGTTGGGGTCGAGGATCTAAAAATAAGGCCAAGGGGCGACAACCGTTGTGAAAGCGCTAAGAGCTCAATCTTCGTAGTCCTTTTGATCACGCACACCAATACCACAGATATATCTCGAATATCTGTGTAGAAAGACAACATGATTAATTCTATGATGTACTGCCAAATATAGAATACCTAGATGTTTTCTTGCGTCATGCAAAGATGTTAAAACGATCTCAGTATCTTGGCACTCTGCGTTTATTTGCCTCAGTACTCAGACCCCTGACACGCTAAAATTGCTGCAGAAAAAACCGTAAAACACGCTAAAAATTAGCGAGAGGTTTTGATTGGCATCAGGTCTGAGTACTGAGGCAAGCGTTTATCTTATCGGGAAATATATTGCAAAGCGATCTGTTGCTCCTTTGTCCACCTGCTCAATTCACATGACCACATCAGACATCCTTCTCTCTCCTGCCCATGCAACACCTAAAACGACCTGCTATGGCGCAACAATACTCCTTCCGTTGAAGTTCCCTCTCCCTCTGTTACACCTCCGCCATGCACGACCCATTTCCCATCCCGCCTCCGCCGCTCCTAGTCAGACTCACAACGCCCCTAGCAAACACCCTCGCCTTACCTACACTACCGTTCCACATCCACGAGATCCTTCTATCTACCCTATCCTATCACCTAATCTGCACCTCCGTCTCCCCCTATATATCCTCCCGGCTCTTCCCGAACATATACCCTAAATTCAGTCCGCGAACGCGCCTCAACTGGGATGTTCACGTCGTTTCGCTGGTCCAGAGCATGGTGATATGCTCGCTCGCTCTGTATGTCATGGTGAAGGATGGAGAACGGTGGGCGATGGAGTGGGAAGGCCGGGTGTTTGGTTACACGGCAGCAGGGGGGATGATCCAAGGACTTGCGGCGGGGTATTTCTTATGGGATCTGGCGATATGTGCGTTCAATGTTAGTATATTTGGATGGGGACTATTGGCGCATGCGATCGCGGCGTTGGCGGTGTTTTCTCTGGGTTTTGTAAGTCCTATCCATATCCTTTGTCCAGGGCACACAAAGGGGCCTTAGAAGGAGTTATTAGATGCTAATATACAATCCAGAGACCCTTCGTCAACTTCTACGGCCCCACTTTCATTCTCTACGAGCTCTCCTCCCCCTTCCTCAACTTCCACTGGTTCTTCGACAAGCTGCACATGACCGGGTCCCGCCCGCAATGGTACAACGGCCTCCTGCTGCTCTCCTCCTTCTTCTGCTGCCGCCTCGTCTGGGGCAGCTACCAGTCCATCCGCGTGTACGCCGACGTCTGGTCCGCCATGCACATCACCGAGCCCGGCGTGCTGCAGGAGCGCATTTTGGCGGCCGACGACGAGGTGATGAGGTACGCTAGTAATAATAGCGTGCCGACTTGGATGGGCATTGTGTATCTGGGCAGTAACTGCGTGCTGAACGCGCTTAATTTCTATTGGTTTGGGAAGATGATTGAGACTATTCGGAAGAGGTTCACGGAGGCGAAGAAGCCGAAGGAGAATGGGGCTGTTAAGAAGGAGACGGCGCTGATTGATGGGTTGGTGAGGGAGGCGGATATGGTGGATGGGCTGGTGGACTGCGTGACGGTGGTGGAGGGACTGCTGGATGGGCATGTGCAGGGGCTTGGGGATGAGAATGGGGAGATTGAGATTGGGAAGGGGGGAGAGAAGAGGATTCTGAAGGTTCAGAGGACGGAGGTCAGGAGGAGGAAAGCTTAACGATGCTAAATCTGTACAGAGTCTTCAAATTGAAGAGTCTTGGTATGCGGGCGGCGGTTCTTCTGGGCTCAATGCAGATGGTGCACTGCACGGCGTCATAGCGTCCGGATGGCTTGAACAAGCTTGGGCATAACAAGAATTGATGCAGCAGTCCGTGGTCGGCAACAACCTCCCGGAAAAGCTTTACTGTATTTTTCAAGATACTCCTAAGACGCCCAATCCTCGGTCGAACACTAATAATAGATATCATTGACCGTACTTGGCAAAGCCTTTCAGCAACTTCTTGCCTGCCCCAGAAGACTTCCCACGGCTCTCCAAAGCTTTTAATCTCGCCTTCGTCTTCATCTCTTCCTCATAATCCTCTCACTTCCACGCATCCTTCCTCATCGATCCCTCAAACCCACCCCCCCAGGGCGCTACTCAGGCAGCGAGCTCAGCCACCAGCCACCCAGAAGTTCAACACTTAATGAAGGAAACGAGCAGCCCCCAGCAAGCACACGCTCCCTCCCTAGCTACCCCTATCCTTCCTATCCTTCCTCTTCCCCACCCTCCTCCACCATACCTCCTTATGCTAAGCTGACTCTCGGACCTCATCCATCTAAGCACCGCTACGCATCCGCTTGGCTAAGCGCGAGGAGATGATCCTGGAGCTGTGCGTGACCGCCGTATCAGAGTTGGGGGAAGTTCTGGTCATGTATAAGAGTGGATTGAAACCTTGGTTAACGCATTTTTCGGGTGTCAACTAGAGAGTGTTGCCGAGAGAATGGAGCAGTTTCTCGGTATGGCTCAGATCTGCCTCTCGCTTACAGATAGATGTTGCTTTTTCAAGGGTGTCCGTTGGGGCGGGAAATGTAACGGGGTAATTGACTGTCGGGATGGGGAAGGTGGTTATGTTGATGAAGAGCTTGAGGGGTTGTGTGATGTGCTAGCTACGGTGGCTGTCGCTCTTAGATTTGTTGGCAATTTCTTGTTGTGCTTCAGGGCTTACTTGTGTTGTGTAGCCCCACGGTGGTGGAAACGGGAGATAATCCTGCGCATGACCCGCTTGTCTTGCTTGCGATCAACTACGAGCAGCTCGAGATCAGTAAAGTCCTGCTGGTAGTCGGAGCCAGCTTTGATGAAGATCGTGTGCGTGGCCTTAGCAGAAAATGCGGGATGCCAATGTGCGACTTTCTAAGCAGCTACGGATGGCGTGTACAACTGAATGAAGATTTGAAAGTACCGATCGGGACATGGAAGGAATGAAATCACCAAGAGGCGACAATCCGACGATATATGACTTGGATGGTTAAAGATTTTCGGTCCCAGGCGCTCGCAAGGTGCACTCCACAAAGGGCACCCCTTCCAAGGCAGTCCCGGAAAACGTAGCGACGAGATGACGTGGGACTAATCGGCCAGTGACCTACCATCTTGAAAAAGGCAATCAGCTAAGGTGTCTCATGTACTTGATCATGACAACCACGAAGCCGCATTGATAGTAAGTAGTTGAAACCGCGGTGGATGTGCGCTTGGCCCCAGGTGAGATCTCCATGGCCGTCGCAGATGTCGCGGCTTTAGATAGTATCGGCGATGTAAATATGAGGAGAGCCCGTATGATGGTAGTCCACATCCAAGCTGTGTGCTGCAACGTAGACTCACTGACAGATCAATAGCACGAACCAGCTCGAAGGACGATAAATCAGGGAATTCATAGGATATAGAATTGATCGCGGATGGTCTTGAGGCCATGCAGGATAATGAGAAAATGTATCGTTACCACGCCATCGCCCACAGCGGGCTCTGTACCCTGGAAATTGCCAAGCAAAGCACATCAACAAGCATTGCTGCAATTATATAGGCTTGTTGAGAATAAACTATTTACAAAATCGTTGGGACAGTACAAGACAGACTTACTTCTGTGTTTCACGACGCGCATGGGAGCGGCGGCAGCAATTCATTCTACACGATGAACTATTTGCTCGATCTGAGCTGAAGAAAGGGACCAGACACTGGGACTCGTCATAGTTGCTGATTTTTCCGGAGACCCATCGCTCGTGGCATCTTGGACGAGGAGTGACTGCACAGCGGAATAGTGAGTCAGAAGAAGTTGATGGGCAATTCGATTGGGCAAAGGAGAGTGGAGTGTCCATAAACGCTCAGACTCAAGCTTAAGCTATTGTGGTAAGATATGGAGCATGATGGAAGTGGGGAAAAGATATCAGGTGGTGGAGGAAGATTTTCTTACGACCTACCAGGGCTTGATATTGTTATATCTGTGCACGTGTGCGTAAGTGGTACTAGGTGGACCACATACAGACAAGTAAAAGTTCGCTGCTCACTCGAGTCAACCGTACACACTACCAGGGTTTCGATTGTGGTGGCTAGCAAGTCCATTTTTGTGTCACTCTGCTGGATAGTCGTTTATTGGGTTTTACCGAGCTGTCATCCTCATAGTCGGACACGAGCTCATGTTCGGCTGGCAAGATCCTTCGTGACGATGAAGATGCTCGAATTTTTTTATAGCGAGCGTCTACACCGTTGGTTGTACGACGCCGGGCGAAGCTAGGCTGGCACAAGGTTTGGTGCTTTAGTAGGCCTGAGGTATGGCTTGATCGTGCGATTACTTCCCGCCAGGCGCCTCTCCACGAGGTTGCCTCCCTCATCATGCCAGCTGATGGTTCCAGATTCGTTCATTGAGAGCTAGTTTAGAAAGATTCACCGTCTTCTGTTCAGCCTTTCTTCTTTCTGATAATTTGGCAGCCATGCATCCACGGCCACAGGACCTCCGGCACCCTGATGAGTTCCTCTTCCTCGTTCCAGCCATTCTCTAGCAGCGCCGCCAATACTCTAGGCACCGCCATTGCGGTGCCGTTGACCGTGTGCGGGAAATCGATTCCACCTTCTTTGGTCTTGACTCTAGTCGCCAGCCTCCTACTCTGGTAGTCTGTGCACATTGAAGTACTAGTCACTTCCCCCCAGCCCTCCCCTTTCTCATTCCTACTAGGGAAATAGGTCTCTATGTCTCGCTTCCTATATGCACTTGCTCCTAGATCATGCGCAGAAATTTCTAGCACTCGACAGTAAAGACCCAGATCCGAGAGGATCTGTGTCTGGATTGAGAGCATCTGGTGGAATAGCTGTTCTGATTTGTCAGGGAGCGTCCACCCAAACAATTCCACCTTCGTGAATTCGTGCACACGATACAACCCTTTCGTCTCTACGCCCCGTGCACCAGCTTCAGCACGGTAGCACCTACTTGTTCCAATGATCTTGTAGGGCAGGTCGGTCTCAGGTATCATGGTGTTAGCCTTCAGCGCAGCGAAAGGGATCTCCGCCGTCCCCGCCAGGCAAAGCTCTGGCTTTCCAGCACTCTTGGCTCTGTCATTCTGTTGTATGGCATAGACTTGCTGCTCTCCGTTCTGGTCTCGCGGACGGAAACCGCTTGCGGAGGCTATATGGCTATAGACGATTGAGGGGGGTGTGACAACTCTAAAACCACGTTGCATTGCCACGCTGAGTGAATATTGGACAAGGGCTTGTTCTAGCAGTGCCGCTTCATTCTTGAGATAGTACCAACCCCAACCGGAGGTTGTGCCGGCAGAGGAGAAATCAAGGAGACCAAATTCCATGCCGAGATGTACGTGATTACGCCAAGTTGAAGCGGATGACGAGAAGTGCGACGGAGGGACATTGATGTAGTTGACCAATTGGGGCTCTAGGTCGGAAGACGGTGTTTCTGGGCTCGTGAGGTTGGGAAGATCCGATGCTAGGGATTCGATCTCGGTGTTAAGTTCGGCCTCTTGGGATTCGATCTCGCCAATTTGCTGCTTCAGAATGCGAGCTTCTTGCAGAAGATCGCCCTGCATTCCTGGATCCGCATCTTCTGTGCTGTGCGTGCCAGCTTCGCATCCGCTGAACGTCTTGCGATGCGATAGCTTCGTACGAATAGCATTGCTCTTCTCCCGCACGCTTCGCCCGTTGCGTTGTAATTCCTTCCACTTATCGAATAGCCTAACAATCTTAGAGGGACTTCCTCTCTGGCTCTTGTAATTCCGTAGTACGCAGTTCTGAGAGTGTTGGTCGGGGTTTTGGCGTATGTCCCTAATGTTGATGGAGGGCCTTGGGGCGATTGAGGGCGGCCCGAGTCTTACAGAAGTGGTACTGATCTGGCGCCGACACTGTATATGGATAACTCGAAGGCTGCAGGTGACTGCCCCAGGGCTAGTCATGGCTCCACCCTTGTCAAGCCATCTTTTGGAATTTTGCAGCGTCCTCTAACGGTTCCAAAGATTATGTTCCTTCGGCTTTAAGAATAGCCTTCGGAAGGCTTGGCACGGCTATTCAGCCCTATATTCAGGTACCGTCCAAATCCGTCACCTACATTCCTATGTCCAGTGCAACAAATGCGTGCCTCAACCGTTTCGGTCCTTCTTCCTCGCATTGATGAAGACCAGGTTTGCGTCTGCGTCATGTGGAGCGAAGCCAAGCCCATGATATGAAGCGTGGGTTTGCTCCTACGATAAAGCATATATACAACCTTAATATTCCACTGTGCTCGTACTCAGCCACTCTCTCAACAACTGGATTTGATCCTATAACTTGTCAACGCATCCAAAACTCTGGAATAGTATTCAGCAGCCTTCCCTATCATGGCGGCCGCTACCGCTGCGCTATCGATAGACCCTGCTAAAGGAGCCAAGTACCCCATTACTGTTTCTGAGAGGCTGTTGAATAGTGGCACAGGGACAAAGAGGAACCATGCATCCATACAATGTAAAACAAGACCCCCTTCCGAATACCGGTGATCTAACATCCTACCAGTAAATTACAAGCCTAAGCTCTCTGATTCAAAGACCACTACTACTATCTCTAAACTACCCTCCTCTCAAGCCTACCGCCTAAGTATCAAGAACGATGACAGTAAAAGTAAATACACGTACACCGGCCGTCAAAAGCCCACAGACGCCTGCGTACTCGTCTACAATCCTACCACACAGCAGATGGTCTTGGAAAAGCTAGACACTCAATTCGAATTCAACCTACAATCCACGCCAACCAACAAAGACACCCAAAACTTAGCCCAAAAATACCCACATCTCGATCCCGAGCAACCCAATCCAGACCCCGATGTCGGAGGCGAAGTCGCCGCATCTGGGGACCCAGAAGGCGACGACGCCGGCGACCCAACCAACCCCTACGACTACCGCCACTTCCTCCACGAAGCCCCCAACCACCGCACCCCCTCCCCCTCGCCCCGACCCCACGCCGGCTCCTCCCCCGCCCCCCGCCCCTCAACCATCTCCTCCCCATCCACCCGCCCCATCCGCCCCGCCGCCCGCCCCATCCGCCCCGCCGCCCGCCCCAAACCCCGCCCCCGCCCCCAGCAAAAACGTGCCGCATCGCCACCCCCGCGCGAAGAAGCCGACGCCGACAACGAAGACTCCGACAACGACCTCATCATCGAAATGGAGCCCTCGGACACCAAGCGGCGCAACCGCTTCATGGGCGCCTTCGACCGGGACATTACCAGCACGGGACCGATATCGCTGCGGTCGGCCGCCAGCTCCATGAGCCCCGCGGCGCGGATCGCGAGAGGGGATGGGGGCGATGCGGATGTGGAGGAGCTGAGGCTGCCGTCGCCGAGGAGGAGCCCACCTGTGAGGACGCCGCAGCAGGAGGCGGAGGATGAGGCTGATTTGCAGGCGGAGCTGGAGATGGCGCTGGAGGAGGAGCAGGCGGATGTGGAGGAGGGAGGTGGCGGGTTGGGGTTTGTGGGTGGGATGGCGGGGGCGAGGCATCCTGAGAGCTCATCTGAGAGCGAGGAGGAATGAAACGGGATTGAATGGGCATACGCTATGATTGATGATAGGGGAGCCAGGTGTTTAGCAAAGGATGCTGTAGGATTGGGGGGACTGGCTGCTTTGTCTTGATGGCGTTCAGGATTATCCAGAGGACATTCATGGCCTCCAATAGACAGTAGGGTAACATGGCTCGGTGAAATTGGAATAACTGTGCAGATACAGTTTACCTCTAGTTAGACGAGAAGACCCGCTATAGTATGGGGTTATGAAACACCGTTCGTGGTCTTCTAACCTACTTAAAGTTCACCTTCCGCTCAATCCAAACAATCGACTGCTTTTGCCCTCAGCTGCAATCTCCTTCCATGGACCAAATTCCTTCAGGCTTTCCAACAGCTGTGAGTGCGCCAACGCACGCCTCCCCTCCGTCAGAAGCCGCGCCATTTCCCAGCACTTGGTCAAGCGAACGGAACTTTTCTGTACAGGATATGGAAAAATCAGATCACCGTTCCTCCTCCACTAGTCAATCCTTCCTGCCTGCTCTTCAACGCCATCACAATTCTAACCACCTCGGAACCGTGACACGCTTGCCATTCTCCAAAGCCCCCTTACCGGGATCTATTCAGTCATACTGGAACAGCACACTAATACTCTCCCCATAATGCACCCTCCGTATCGCCTCCGCAAACACGCTCCCAATATCCAGCACCTCCAGCTTCGGACAGCGTTTCTGGTGTTCCTCTTGCGGGACACTGTTCGTCACCACCACCTTATCCAGCGCGCTGGCATTGATCCTCTCGATCGCATCGCCGGAAAGCACGCCGTGGGTGAGCAGGGCATAGACTTTCGTGGCGCCCTCCTTTTTCAGGAGTTTGGCGGCGCGGGTGATGGTGTTGGAGGTGTCGGCGAGGTCGTCGACGAGGATGGCGAGGCGCGAGGAGACGTCGCCGACGAGCATCATGGTAGCGTTTTGGCGGTCGGTGATTTTTGTGGGGCGGCGCTCCTGGGAGGGATGTTAGTGACGGGAAGGGAGGATGGGTCTCAGGTGGGTTGATGCACCTTGTGGATTAGGGCGAAGGGCATGCCAAGCCCGTCCGCGATGGCGGTGGCGCGCTTTGCGCCGCCGGCATCAGGACTGACGATCACTGCTTGCTGGTAGTCTGGGATGTGGTACTGGATATACTTCTTCAGCAGCGGGCGGCCGTAGAGATTGTCGACGGGGATGTCGAAAAAGCCTTGATATTGCGGGTCGTGTAGATCCATGGTGATGATGTGGTCTGCGCCGGCGCAGGTGAGGAGGTCGGCGACAAGAGTGCCGGCTTGGGCAACCCATTGCTTGTAGCCGGGCCGGGGCTGGAAACAATCTTTCGAGGGTTTTGCAGAGGAGGGGCTGCTGTTCTTTTCGTCGATGGTGGGGGGTCTCGTGGAAGATGAGGGAGGGGTATTTTCGTCGGGCTGAGTGCTGTTGGTGAGAGAGGAGATGGAAGAGTTGCGGTTGCGGGTCGAAAGAGAGGAGACGTAGCCATTGGATTGGGTAGAGTCGAGGGTGTCGCTGCGTTTGGGCGGGCCATGAGCGTAATGGGCGTACCGAGAGGACGTGGGGCTGTTTGCTGTTGAGATTGCTTCGTCGACTTGAAGCTTGGTCAGACCTGTGTGCAGGCCGTCGACGCCGTTGGTGAGGCCTGAGGTGGGTGGATGGTCCGGGTGTGGAGTCTGTGGCTTGCTCTCGAATGAATAGGGGAAATCGGGCTTGTTGTAGCAATTGGAGGCCTTGGAAAGCGGTGCACCGGTCTTGTTGTAGGGTATATCGCTCTGTCTTGAGTACGGGAACAAGGGGAGAACGGCCGTGACTTTTCGGGCGGAAGCGGTCTTGCAGGCGGAAATAGAAATCAAGAGTTCCATCAAGTGGTCATTGACCTTTCCCCCTCCTGACTGTATTATGTAGACATCCTTTCCACGTACCGATTCCTTGATCTCAACGCGAGTCTCGCCTACAGCAAACTTGGATAAGAGGACGTTGGCCGGAGGGATGCCAAGATGATTGCAGATTTTCTCGTTCAATTGGGGATGGGAGCTCCCGCCGATAACGACAATATTGCGGACCATGTTACTGGGCAAATGTGATCATGCGATAGAGGCGGACGTTGAGGATGGAGGGACCTCGAGGGGGCGGTGTGGGGTTGTGGGGTTTGTCTAGTTCGAATCTCTGGTCAGTCACTGCCAGAACAAGGTTGTCAGAGGCACATGTTTGCTTGGCCAAGTCAAGCTTTGCCAGAGCGTTGAGAGAATAGAGACTGAGACAGGTTGCAGTGTTGCTGCTCATGGTGATAACAATAGCAGGAGGTAGCGTGACTCGGATGGAGAAACTTTCCCTGGATGCTAGCTTTCGGCGCTACTGCCAAGCAACGCACGCCATCGTGCAGATCCGTGATTCAAAGTACTTCTAATCAAAGATCAATTGCGGGCGACAGCATTCTACTCGGTTCTGGCTCTCTATGTTCTCCACCTTGCTCGTCAACGATCTCCTGCAGAATAAATTATGGATTCGAACGGCCCGGCGTCTCTCTATTCATGTCATTCCTGAATGAGATATTTGGCCTAGAGTTGCAATAATATAGACGGAGAACAACATCCGACAGATACTGATGATCCTTGCAGTCAAATTATCGTGGATTCGTGAGCATCTTTATAATGCTGGATCGCCTGCATAGAGTGGCTCGTCGATGGCTGTCCCATCTGCATATCTTCCAGGTCCTCCATTCGGATGTGTTGGCTGCGTAAGGAAGATGTTTTGACGGTTTGCCTTTTCAGCTACGGGGTCTCACCAGTCATTCAGTCTTCGTCATTCCATCATTTCGTAACTTCATAGATATCGAAGAAGTTTTGCCAGGCCATGATAGCTTATGGGAGTGCCCCGACCAAAGTCTCCCTGAGACAGCTTTCCTGTATCAGCTCTTCTGCACCTTTGATGTGATTGGCCACCTCCCGGACGGCGTTCGACATGATCTTTTTGGCTCTCTTGGTCTCCCTACCATGCCCCATCTCCTCCATCGCCCTCTTCATCGCTTGCCGATCGGCGTCCCTTTCTTGCTCCGACAACGGTGGCGCTCGTTGATAGTCATCCTCTCTCTTGCGTGGCTCGCGTTGACTACCCAAGAATTCAATTGCGGTCCGGCGGCCGATGATGTCGCCTGGCAATGCGAGATCCTCGGCGAAGGTGGTGGCGGAGATTGACACAACGCCAGTGGATCGGGTGGCATGGTAGGAGGAATTAGCTGTACGGTCCATTGCAGGAGCTTCGAGTGAGTGATCCCCGTTTGTGGAAGCCGCTTGATCAAGAAGGGTCGCTAGGTAGGACGGCTCAGCTTCATCAGCGGAGGATGAGCTGCTAGAAGCCGTCATTTGAGTTTCGCGAGCCTTGCCTTTTGATGAAATTTTGCCCTTCGAAAGCTTGGTTTGCAGGATGGGGCCTACTTTTCGTCGTTTAGACATTCTGTGAATCGCCAGCCTAGATGCTTTCTGAAGGCTGCCAACAAGATCTTTGTCGTGGGGAAAGAGGCCTGAGGGGCCACCGAGAGTGAGTGGCGGAGCTGAAGATTGGGTTTCGTATTTCCCATTGGCGTCCTTCCAAGGGTGATTGGTGTCCGAATCGACTCCTCGTGTGGGTGACCCATTTTCGGTATCAGTAGGACCTTTGCGCTTTCTCTTGTTGCTCTCTGCAATGATTCCCATCTCATCGACCTCCAGTCTGTGCCGAGTATGACGAGTCTTTCGATTACTATGAGGTCCGCTAGGACTACCTTGGCGGGTGCTGCTATAGTTGCTGGAATAGAATAAGACGGCATTGGTGTCTGCAAGGTCGAGTGTTTCTCGCTCGGCCAACAGCTTCGTCCTTCTCTTGCTCGCCGACTGATATATACGATCGCGGACTGTAGTTGCGAGCTGCTCATGTTCGATCGAGGCAACATCAACCTGATAATCGGCCTCTCGACCCATGACTGAGATCGCATCATTATACCTGTTCTGTTTATCTATTAGTCCCTTTGCCATGCCTCGTTCCCCATAGGACTGGTGAATGGAGCTCACCGCAATGGCCGTCAAGTTGGCATCCCTCGTTTCCATGGCATCATTTATCTCCTTGATGAAAGCCGCAACCCGCATGTCGCTGCCTGCTGGCACCTCGTGCATGTTGACACGAGCACCCGCCTGAGCGACACGCTGCGCATTGTCCGCGACTGCAGCGCTGAGCTCTTCGAAGACATCATTCGGGTTGTCGTTCAACGGTTCATTTTTATACAGGTCTGTGTTATTGATGTAATTCATAGCAAGCTGAAGGCTTTGCAGCTGAGTCCGGTAGAAAGAATCTCGATCTCGTGCGAAGTTGGCGCCGATAGCATTCAGGCGCTCTGAAAGAAGGTTTCTCCGCTTGTCTTGCTTCGAAATAACTCGTGGAAGTGGTGGCGTTACCGATAAACGGTTGAGGTTGCCGCTCATGCCTCCAAGGGCGCCCGGCTGGGGCGAGGGCGAGTACGCCATTAGATCAGGGTGTCCTATGAAGCTATGCATCAGTACGATCGTTTACGCCGTCTTCAGTGGGTCGCGAAGGCATACGCAAGCCAGATTCTCGCAGAGCCTTTCGAGTCCTTCGCTGGGTATCTATCCAGATTAATTGAGATTCGATCGAGTTGGTAAAGTGACTCTATAGCTGCACTTCTTGCTGGGGCGCTCGTGATCAGCGCTGGTATCGCGAGGCCTCAGATCCAATTGTAAGGGTTGTAGGATTAAAAGTGACTGAGCCTAAGTATCCAGAGAGCAGGGTGATAAACTTGTAGATCTCTTCTCATGCTGTGGAACGACGAGTGAAAGCAGCGCAATGACGGTGAGAACCGAGGGCACCGGCATGGATCATCTCAGCTGCCGAAGGGATTCCCTAGCCCGATTGAGACAAGCTTGGGATTCCTACAGAACGACTTCAACTTCACATGACTTTGCATTCCGGACTGGTAATGTATGGTCTACTTCTCTCTAATGTACATCAGTTGCAAGCTCAGTGCGACACCGCCTTCCCTTCCACCGCAGCTCATTGATTCGGATTCTAGGTTTCTTGGTGCCCTCGAACGCTGCACCTCTATTCCGAGAAGAACGGCTTAGACCTCCTCACCCTCAGATTAGGAGGGCTTCGCACTTGCCGGCTCTTCCTGCGTGAAATCGAATAGCTTTCGAGGGTATTCTACCACAATGCTGCTCTTCCGTTTTTGCGACTCTGCAGGTCCATCCATAGCTGCTGTACCCAGGTCCGAATACATCGTGCTTCCCGGATCTTCGGGACCGGATGAAAGCTGATGATTGCACGTGGGTGGTCTCATTCTGTCGTTCGAAGCTGGCTTGGACGTTTGGTCGAGGTGGAGTGTCTCAACAAGCAACCCCACATTAGCCATGGCATTGGAGATTTCACTGAACACCCCGTTATCCCAATCCTCGGCGCCGTCCCATAGATCGATGCACGCCTTGCCGCCTAGACAGAAAAGGATGCTTTGGCGCGCGAAAAGCTCCTTGTGCGTGGGTATTTCTTTTCCCAATCCATTCGTGCCACCACCGATTTCGACGTATTGCTCCGTAAGGGGTCTCTGCTCAACAGCCTCTACCGGGGCACCAAAGCAAAACCATTTACTCGTCCCCTCTCTTTGCGCGTTGGTGCTTTGCTTGAGTTTCACTCCAAAGAAGAGCCATTTTCCTTGCCCCCATCCGTTTTGGCGCTGCTTCTTTACGAGTTCCCTGCTCCATTCGTTATCGCCGGTTTTATCGTGTCCTAGCTTGCCAAGGCGTTCCTCGCGCATCCGAGTCCAATAGAGGCTTTCTAGGATATTGACTTCACCAGTAATGATTCCCTCAACCTCGTCGAGCCCGACTTCGAAATGACGTAGCAGTATGCAGCGTTGTGCAGTCGGAGTGTGCATTGGCGGCACTACGTCCTTCAATGTGAGACTCAAGAGAGGGCTGACCTGAAAGTCGGGGTATCCACAGACCGCAGCTGTGAAACTGCCGGGCATTTCGGGTGGGTTTGGGAAATATAATTCTTCTGTTGCAAACTCGGGTACTGCGCCCTTGAGTTTGTCACTTAGCTGACCAGCGTGCTGAGCCCCCATACTTGGTTCGTGCTGGTCGATGGCCATAGTAAAGGCATCTTCTCGCATAGGTCCAAGTAGCCCTCCGAATCGGCTCTCGTTCGTCGAGTGCTGCACCTGCCAGTCGGCTACACTGCTCGATCTCTGTGGTTTAACCCTTCCAATTCCAGATAGGGGCACGCCGTGGCTTGCAAAGAGACGATCGCTACCCTACCACAACGTCAGCATCGACTTTCGGGCACGAGTGACAAGCCTCTCTACCTTATCACTGAAAGGCTCGGCATGGGTAGTGTTCCCCTCTGCAGTGCGTGTTGGTATCTCTCCCTTGAAAGCCCCTACAACTTCTCGATATCAGCATCATGTCTTGAGTCAGAGGTTTGAGTCAACAAGCATGTCAGTGCAACAGATGCTACTCGGACATGCCTTAGAGCGTTCGATACGCTTCACGTAGGTACAGGTGCTCGGTAAAAAGAACTTACGTGCGCCCACACCGGGAGAACCGACGGCGAAGTCCGTAATCAGGGGCGCGCCGACTTTCGCCTTCCGCTGGTTCAGGTCATGGACTGTGTCATCAAGGAAGTCTCGAAATTCCGATCCTCGATTCACCCTGACTGCATATTGTTGACAATCAGACAGTGCTTCTCGCAACATGAACCCGTTTCTTTCCGTCGTGGATTGTGTTGAACCTGTCTTAGGAACTGGTGGTGTAGGCCAGGCCGTGGTGTTGCGGATACCCAGCGCGTTCTGTAGGGCAGCGCTGGCAGCAAGGACGACTGGTCGGTGCCTCTTGATATGCTTCTCATGGTTTCGACGTTCCTCTCTTTCGCGCATCGCAAGTCCTGGCGAAGCGCCTGACGGGAATATATGTTGATCCATGCTGCTCAGGGCGACTCATGGTGAGTCGAAGGGCATATCAGAGGGTGTTGGAAAAGTCCTGCTGAGGGGTGTTTCTGGGTCCATCACGCTGGTGCGTTACCTTGTTGACTCGCGCCTTAATTTCCTAGCCCTGACCTCGTTTCGCAACTTCGAACCATGCACGATTCTATGTTGCAATGAGGGTACAAAAATTCGTTGATGGGTGGAGAGGAAGTGTGCCATGATGGAGATCCACTAGGTGTTTGTTTGTCTTTTACGTGATTATTATCAACGTCGTGGTCCGTACTTTCCGTGACGGTCTAGCTGTACGTGATGTTCTGTAAGTCAACGTTGGGGCCTGACTCTAAACTCTGCTCAAAGCCTATGACAACCGACACACATGCACTTTGCTTCATTCATTACAGTGGGTTCTGAGACAAATTCAACTTTGTAGAAGCTGGAATTTCTTTTTACAACACGGCAGCCCCTGATGTTAGTCCGGCGGTCAACAGCTCCAGAAGATTCAGGGTTTCTCCAATCTATCCTATACGCCGGCAGGTTGCCCTTCTCAGGGCACACTCCTTCCTCGACAATCATTAAAGATCGTGTTGAAGGAGCTACGATGGTCGGGTTGCCCAGTAACGACGCACTGCTGAAGAGGCATATAGTGAAAACATGTTGCACCATTGATTATAGCATCCATCGAGGGCATTGGGAAAACAAGGACAAGAAGAAGGCTTCAGTGATTCAGTACTTTGCGAAAATAAAGTGCACCCATTCTTGTCGGTTCTTCATGTAGCTCTTTCCCAACGGCTCTCCCAGGGGGGGGACATCGCAAATTTAGCTTTCAGTGAGTCTCAGGTTCAAGGTTCTAACGCTGACATCATATCGACGACCCATTCACACACTGGCATGGTTCGCTTTAGATGGAATAATCGAGGTAGCCGCATCACCACTCCTCGTGCATCGACGGCTCAAGCGTCATCAAATAAAAGACCGCTGGCCCATCGTCATCTTGAAGGGTTCTCTAGGAAGCTCAAGGAAGAGGTTCACCAACTCTTGTCAGTGCGTAGGATGGGCCAAGGTCTCCGGCGCCTCTTCTTGATGGATGGCTTACCGTGATCATATTGTACCGATAAGATATGAGAGGCGTAATAAGCGGACATGCTCGCTGATACCACAATCAGAATTGAGTAGAGCCGCCACAATGACTCATTGAACGGTCGAGAGCCGAAAGAGTACATCTGTCGCCGTAGAAGATGTGTTGATACTGATAAGTGAAGGGAGCCAACGATGAGTGTGAATTCCAAGGAAATGTAGTTCAGTTCTCAGCCCTCGTCAGAAGCAGACATAGAGTAGAGTCATCCATATCAAGGCATCTTTGATTGAGTAACTATATAAGTGAGATTCATTCCAACGCTCTGCTTAGCCCCTATACTAGTACATCGAGCATCTGAAGTGAAGAATTTCGAGACTCGAATGCAGATTGCTTGGCTATCTGCCCACAGCGCTCAAGCAGGACGCAGGCCGCTGGATTTTCTAGAACATCCACACCCTCGCAGCCGACCGCCGATGCCTGAGAGAGCAAGCCAATGAGAATTGTGACAAAGGAACCAGTTTTGACGCGCTGTCTCTAGCCTGCTGCTATGCCTGCCAACTGCTGGAAAAGGGGCTGCTTGGAGTTCGCCACTTCTGTCGCATCTGGGCCTCTCACGCAGCATAAAGGGATATGCGCTCCAGGAAATCCACTCAGCAACCTTCGATCGGATTCATGATCGAAGCCCATTTTCGAGTTGAGGCAGGCGACCAGGAGGAGCACGGAGGTAGAAGTACATCTGGAGGCTGGAATCTGCACAGAGCAATCTCCCGTCGCGTGGGAAGATCCGAGCGTGATGCACAGAGCCACATGCCAAGTTTCAACGGTCGATGCTACTGTGCTTTAGCATGTTAGTATCCCTGTCCTGCCAGCAAGCCTCCCCCACCTTGAAACCCAGTGAGAGTCTTTGGTCTTTGCGATGACGGACTTGCGGGCGGCGAGGCGATTATGCTAGCCAACAAGTCCAAAGTCTCATCTGCCAGATTCCCATGTCAAAAGACCGGACCCACGAATACCGGCGGAGACATGACCGCGTGCGAGGCGAGCAAGGCTCCAAGAACTCCGGAGGAATAAGCGACTCCTCCTACTGCAAGTCACCGCACGGGGCCAGAGAGAAGACTGGTGCTGCGGATGAGAAAAAGCCAAAACATCGCACTTCCCACTGGCTGGTCCCTGCAGTTGGCCCGGTCTAGAATCCCGCCTGGCTTCTTAGGCAATGCACTCGCCCAAAGTTGCCCGTCTCCGTCCCAATCGAACATGAAAATAAAGTACTCAAGTCAATGCCACTTCTCTCAATCTGAGTAACACACTTTCTTCTGCTCCATCTTCTTCGCGCTCACCAGACTCATTACTACCAATACTCGTGGCTCTCTGCGACTGAGATACGTCACGACCACCTCAGGCTGTAGCCCAGGAACCACTGTGTGCTGTCCGTTGCTGGGAAGCATTCGGTCGACCCAGAAAAGCTCCTCCGCGGCACAAAGCACGGTTGGAATCGAGTCCTCCTATTTTCTTGGTCCTCAACCAGTATGACACAACTTCGATGACCATTGGGATCACTGCTGCACAGCCGTTATCCTCCGGTGACAGAATGGCTGCAGTAGACGGACATCCTGCTGGCGCAGAAATGTCGAGGAAGGCTCTGGAGCCAACAAGTGCCGACGCCATGGTGGATCGACATAAGGTGGAAGTAGAAGGGAAAGATTTGCGGCCGCAGAAGCCAGAAGGCGGAAGATACATCGGACCTCCTGGCATAAATCAAGGCCGTTCTATAAGTATGCCTATCATAGAGCAGGTAACGAATAATCAAAGAAAGAGTCGATTGCAGAAGAGAGCTCTGGCGGCGCGTGGGGAGCTTCGTTTACCATCGTTCAAAAGTCTCGGCGTAGCGCTGCCACGTTCTGATCAGATTTTGACACCGCCGGACGATGCAGACAGCTTCGTGTTCAACCCATTAGCACTATCTTCCGAAGCATTATCAGTACCTAGAAGTGCACCAAATCTTCCGACCATCCAAAGCACCTACATGGCTTCGACAGACCAAGATACACCACCACAGGAAAGCGAATCGACCATGCCACAAGACAGCGACAACACTGAGACCAATACTCCAACGGGGGAGGCACCACAGGCAACGCGTACCATAACTCAGAACGTAACCTCGACAGCGCCTGTGCTCGCACGTCATCCATCGAGTAGCTCAGAGGAGGAAACTCCTAGAGGGCCGGTTTGGCTAGAGCGAGCCGTGGATGCAGTAGGTCAGTAATATCATCTCATGTTCCCAAACTATGGCAACTCAATACTTATTCTGCTGCTAGTGGCCAATGTCCCAACCAATGGCGCGGGGAACACGCTTCTCACGCTCTGCCAAAGCCAACCGTGCCCAATCTCAACTGACATTGGACCTGCCACAACTGCGTTCAGACCCATTATAGATGCCTTACAAGCAGACCTCGAAGAAGGTCAATACATCGAAGTCACGCACGCAGTCCCTCCGCAGTTCAACATGGCGCTCCTACCGTGCAGTCCAATGACTACGCCGAACCCTACTTCCGGACGTACAGACTACTTCAGTATGAGCGTCTTCTCGAAGGCCGTAGTCGCCCTCCATCATGATGACGCGCTCAAATCCCCAGTACCCTCCTCACCACATCCGCTCGTACCACCTAACACCATTGGGGTGACTCTTCTCGAACGCTACATCCCACCATCATCGGCGCAAGAGTTCCTAGATCTCTTCTCTCTGGACGCACCTTCCGTTCTGGTTGATCGCCTCATGGAACTCTCACCCAAGGGGGGAAGCCTTGTATTCATCTATCCCACCCTCGGTGGCGCCACTGCTTTCGCCTTAAGGTACCTCGGCCCTCTCCTAGACCCACTTCTACGCACTATGGTCAGCATTCACGGCTTGACCACAGACCTGAGCCAAGACATCGGCAAAATGGCGGCTGTGGATAGCATGTTCTCATTCGAAAAGCTGGTGCGAAAGATCACTTTCTTGTTGCCCAAAGTGGGACGGACTACAGCAGGATCCTCGGTCAACGCACGCAAGTTCAGCCTCCTACAAGCCACCCGACAAGTCGTCGATGTCTCCCGCAACAACTGGACAGAATGGTGGTTACATCAAGAAGCCCCACGCATCAAAGAGGTGATGAGGAACTACTACAAGCGGGGCTCTCGTCTGCCCGCGCGGAAGGACGTTACCGAGGGTGGCCTTGCGAGGGAGGTTCTAGACGGAGTGAGGGGGCGATCCTACGGACCCTACGATGAGCCGCGTGATGGGATTGAGGTCGGTGTCTTTGTGATCAAGAGGACCGCTTGAAGGCGTGTGCAATTCAAGCGTAGGCGCTGGGGGATTTCGACCGAACAAGCACAACGATTGCTCTACATCCATGGTTGACTCGAGCAATAGATTCGATATACTCTATCTCAGACAGACCAGCCTTTTGCAGTAGCGAGTCATACTGTGAAATAAGAATCAATGTTACGACTCGCTAGCACGATACTTTACTCTGGCGTGCTAGTAGTGTGTGTGGGTTCAAGCCGCAGAGTACTTCTAATCGATTAGTCGAGACCTCTCCGAATGCTTAACTCCGGCCGATTCTGCCGGTCAAGCACAAAATAATTCAACATGCAGAATGACGGAAGAGAATCTAGGTTTCGGAGAGGCATTCTTACAAATCCGATCATGCCACTCGATATGAACTTGATTTACTATCTAAGGTCTGCACCAGTCAAGAATTGTATGTCCTTGCTCAGACCACCGGGTTTCAATCCCTGGTCCTCTACACGAACATCGTTCTTTCCTTCTGGCACTCGCACTTGATATGACATTGTGACGCCTATTACTCTATCGCCAAGCCTCCAACATGTATGGCCAATATCCCCCAGAGTACTACCTCCAGCGAGCGACATCTGGTAGCGTCATTCTGCCTGACTCTGTGACGGATCACTGCTGATGTCCATCAGTACAAGATGCCGAGCTCCACAACATCCAGCCGCCAAGCGAGGAGCAGGCTCGAGATCAGGCCGACGACGGCGTGGAACGAGGCCCCACAGGCACGACTAGCACAGCCGTTCCGAGCACCGAGGCATCTTCTGAACAGCATGTCGACGGCACCTGGGGCGAGCACGATGTCGGAGGTCCCGTCAGCCATCGAATGGCGATGGATGACTACGAGAAAATGCGGAAGCAACTCAGTAATCTTAGTCAAACCAGGTCTAGGGACAGTGGTCGAGCAGAGAGGCAACGGATTTTCCGGTCCACTACAGACAGAACTCAGAGATCTGTATTACGGAATGCAGGACGGACGAGAACCAGATCTTCAACGAACCATGGTCTCAGCGATGAAGACCTCGAGGCTGGAGACGCAAAAAGTGTAGCGGAGAAAGAGGAAGAGTTTGAGCTCGGCCCATTCATTCAGGAGGGGCGTTTTGAGAAGAGGACTGAGACCGGCGAATCCACTAAAAAGGTTGGGGTGGTATTCAAGAACCTGACTGTAAAAGGTGCAGGGAGTACGAAGAACTACGTCCGAACCCTACCCAACGCCATCCTTGGTACTTTCGGACCTGACCTCTACCACATAATATGCAATTATATACCCGCTTTAAAACTCGGGGGTCCTCCGCCTGTCAGAGCTCTAGTCAACGGCTTCACAGGTCTCGTACGGGATGGAGAGATGATGCTCGTCTTGGGCAGGCCAGGCTCTGGTTGCTCTACCTTTCTCAAAGCAATTGCCAACCAGCGTGGCGGTTTCGCCAAGGTAAGTGGAAACGTCAAATATGGTGGAATTCCTGCGGACAAGCAGCACGCGCACTATCGTGGCGAAGTCAATTATAACCCAGAAGATGATCAGCATTTTCCTGCTCTCAACGTTTGGCAGACTTTGAAGTTTTCTTTACTCAACAAGACCAAGAGACGGGAAAGCGGAGAAATTGATGTCATCATTCGAGCACTCTTAAGGATGTTCGGTATCAGTCATACCAGCAAGACGCTCGTTGGGAATGAATATGTGCGTGGCATATCAGGTGGGGAGAGAAAGCGGGTTTCAATCGCTGAGACCTTGGCTACTAAGTCTACAGTGGTGTGCTGGTATGTCTATGCCTGTAGTCTTTCTACGGGTTCGGAACTGAACTTGCTAGGGATAACTCAACCAGAGGACTTGATGCAAGCACAGCCTTAGATTACGCCAACTCTCTTCGGATCATGACTGACGTCAGCAATCGTACCACCCTGGTCACGCTGTATCAAGTCGGAGAAGGCATATATGAGCTCATGGACAAGGTTCTAGTTATCGATTGCGGCCGGATGGTCTATCAAGGTCCAGCCAATGAGGCGAAGCAGTACATGATTGATCTCGGATTCCATTGCCCCGACCGTGAGACCACTGCGGACTTCTTAGCGGCCGTGACCGACCCCAAACAGCGCGTTGTCCGCGAGGGTTATGAAGCCCGAGTGCCCCAATCGGCCGAGGACTTTGAGCGAGCCTTCAAAGGCAACGAAGCCTACAAGCGCGTGCTTGCAAATCTCGAGGACTACGAGAGATACCTTGACAATACTGGTCATCGAGACGCGAAAGATTTCGAGCAAAGCGTAGTAGAGCAGAAATCTAAACGTGTTTCCAGCAAATCAAGTTTCACCGTAAGCTTTTGGAGACAGGTGCTAGTAAGTCAGTTTTTTGCCCATCAGTCATGTTTCATGCTCAACATTATTCAGGCCTGCACGCGGCGAGAATTCTGGCTGGTTTGGGGTGACAAGCCAACGTTATGGACCAAGTTATTCATAATCATTTCGAATGGCCTCATTGTTGGATCGCTTTTCTACGGGCAGCCCAACAATACCGAGGGTGCTTTCAGCCGTGGTGGAACTGCTTTCTTCTCGATTCTTTTCCTTGGTTGGTTGCAGCTCACCGAGCTCATGAAAGCCGTGTCAGGGAGGTAAGGTATCACGTTCATTGGTTTTCTTCTCCCCTTGGGATCGTAACGAAACACGCAAGAGGCTTTGGACTGTTTGCTCCAGTGCACCTGGCAGAGAGCACTCTGCAGGCGCACGGCATATTGAGCGCATTTATTTTCCACCCCTCGAGGCGTTGCGAGAGCTCTGAATCAGTCCCGAGCCTTAGAAACAAAAGCTGACTTCGAGATCTTGTTAGGGTGGTGATTGCCCGGCATCGAGAATACGCTTTCTATCGACCGAGTGCTGTTTCTATGGCCCGCATTATTGCTGACTTCCCGTTGATTCTCGTTCAAGTCATCATCTTCACGGTTATCATGTATTTCATGACGAACCTCGACCGAGACGTTTCAAAATTCTTCATCTACGCTCTGTTCGTCTATGTCAGCACCATCAACATCACCGCTTTGTATAGAATGTTGGCGGCCCTGTCGCCGACCATCGACGATGCTGTTCGGTTCTCCGGCACTGCGTTGAATCTTCTCATCATATATACAGGCTATGCGATACCGAAACCAGTACTAATAAGCCAAAAAATCTGGTTTGGCTGGCTATACTACGTCAACCCCATAACATATTCCTTCGAGGCTGTCCTTACCAACGAGTTCTACAAAAGAAATTTGCCATGCGCCTCAGAACAGCTGGTACCACAGGGTCCTGGTGTACAGCCGCAGTATCAGGGATGTGCTATCAGCGGCGCAACTGTGGGCAGCTCGTCTGTCTCTGGTGATCAGTATCTCGCAGCTTCCTATGGCTAGTAGGTGTTTCTCGGCTGTTTAAGTAATATCTTTACTGACAAATGCCTAGTACGCGATCACATCTATGGCGAAATTTCGGTGCAGTCATTGCATTCACTGTCCTCTATATCATCATTACCGCAATCGCGTCAGAACTCCTGACATTCGTGCCCAGCGGCGGTGGAGCCCTTGTATACAAGAAGAGCGCCAAGAAACAAACACCCGCCACTGCAGATGCTGCTGACATCGAGAAAGCTGAAATTTCCGGAGACAGTAGTGTTTCTAGCGATCAGATGAATACCGCTGGTGATGATGACAAAGGGGATATTCCGCGAACTACATCAAGTGAAAGCGTCTTTTCATGGACCAACGTCAACTACAGTGTACCATACCAAGGTGGACAGCGTCAGCTATTGAACGAAGTTCATGGCCATGCAAAGCCAGGCGTGATGGTGGCGCTTATGGGGGCTTCCGGAGCAGGTAAAACTACCTTACCCCTCCCCTGCCTGACGCACCCATAATGTTCGGTCGGGCCGGGATATTGACTTCTGGAGCAGGCAAGACTACTTTGCTCAATACGCTCAGTCAGCGACAACGAATAGGGTTCGTCTCTGGAGAGATGCTGGTTGATGGCCGACCGTTGGGCCCAGAATTCCAACGCATTACTGGCTTCGTCGAGCAGATGGATCTGCATGATGCCACTGCAACGATCCGTGAAGCGATCGAATTCTCTGCCATCCTGAGGCAAGAACGTCACATATCGAAAGCAGAGAAGCTCACATATGTAGACGAAATCATCGATCTTCTGGAATTGAGACCGCTACAAGACGCATTGATCTCTTCTCTCGGGGTTGAACAGCGCAAACGCGTGACAATCGGCGTCGAGCTGGCTGCCAAACCCTCGCTCATCTTCTTGGATGAACCAACTTCCGGCTTAGACAGTCAAAGTGCTTTCTCAATTGTCCGGTTCCTAAGAAAACTGGCCCGAGCCGGCCACGGTCTCATCTGCACCATCCATCAGCCTTCTTCCCTCCTGATCCAGCAGTTTGACATGATCCTCGCCCTTAATCCCGGCGGTCGGACCTTTTACTTTGGGCCGGTGGGCCCCAATGGCGCTGCCGTGAACAAGTACTTCGCCGACCGCGGCGTATACTGTCCGCCCTCTAAGAACATTGCCGAATTCATCCTCGAGACCGCTGCCAAAGGAGGGAAGCGCGCCGACGGCAAACGTCTTGACTGGAACATCGAATGGCGGTCATCTCCTGAGAACAAGGCTCTGATCTCCGAGATCTCCCATATCAACGCCGAGCGTTCAAAGCTCCCAGGCCCCCCAGTGGATACACAGCACGAATTTGCCTCCCCAGTATGGCTGCAAATCACCACGCTAACGCGCCGAATGTTCACCCAACACTGGCGCTCCCCCTCCTACCTCTACGGAAAACTCTTCGTCGCAGTCATCATAGGCATCTTTAACGGATTCACGTTTTACCAACTCGGCAACTCCGTTCTAGACATGCAAAGCCGTATGTTCACCGCCTTCCTCATCGTACTCATCCCGCCCACCGTTGTCAACGCCGTCGTCCCGAAATTCTACCAAAACCTCTCACTGTGGGAGAGCCGCGAGCACCCCGCAAGGATCTACAACTGGGTTGCCTTCTGCACCGCCAGTGTCGTCGCCGAGATCCCTATCTCCTGCCTCAGCGCCGTCATCTACTGGCTGCTATGGTACTTCGCCACAGGCCTACCCATCGATAGCAGCACCGCGGGATACGTCTTCCTCATGACGCTGCTGTTCTTCCTCTTCCAAGCCAGCTGGGGCCAGTGGATCTGCGCTTTCGCACCCTCCTTCACCGTCATATCCAACATCCTGCCCTTCTTCTTCGTCATGTTCGGGCTCTTCAACGGCGTCGTCCGCCCCTACGCCCTCATGCCCGCCTTCTGGCGCTACTGGCTCTACTACCTCATCCCCTCCACCTACTGGATCGGCGGCGTCATGGCCGCCACCCTGCCTTCCATCCCCGTCATCTGCGCCTCTGGCGAGGCCGCCCTTTTCAACCCCCCGCCCGGCCAAACTTGCTCGCAGTACGCGTCTGCGTTCGTGCAAAGCGCGGGACGAGGCTACCTCACCAACCCTGCGGCAACGAGCGACTGCGGCTACTGCCCGTATAAGAACGGCACAGAGTATATGGCTACTCTCAACGTCGTGCCGAGTGACAAGTGGAAGTACTTTGGCATCTTCCTGGCCTTTTGCTGCAGCAATTGGGCGCTGGTGTTTTTCTTTGTCTATACGGTGAGGATTAGGGGGTGGAGCTTTGGGCTGGGGTATGTGTTTGGGGGATTGGGCAGGGTGGTGGATCTGCTGAAGCGGCCTTTTCGGTCGAAGGGGAAGAGGAGTTGAGTCCTGCTACAAGGAGTGGTGAGCTGAGTCTGGTAAGGAAGACGGGCGGCATCGTCTGGCATTTTTCGACAAGCTATGAGCAGATTAGCGAGCATTGATGGCCGTTCAACGAGATAATGAGATGAATATAGACTTAGTAGACGTAGACAAATACCTAACGCGCTGCCACCAGTCGGTGCTGGTTTAATGAGCAACCATCACAGAACTAAAGAAATCCTTTCCTTTTCCTCCAACTCCTTCCCACCACTAACATCCTTAGACGTTTCCCCACTTTGGCGAAGGAACCATCACTCATCGCCCAACCCATCATATCGTCAATGCGTTGTTCCGATAACAAAACAAAATTGGTTCTTGATCCAGCCAGCTCTTGGGTGTTGGCACTCTACCGACGCATGGGACAGAGGAAAGGCCAGTGAGCCAAGAATTATAAAGCCGATATAGTGCAAGGGTTGACTATCATAAACATCACGAGCTCATATCTAAGTCTGCAAGCCTCTGCACGTCTCTGCTGTGTAATTGATATTTGGGAATCAGATCCACTTTCTTACCTCGGCTTAAAATCCTAGCCAAAGTCCATACGACCGAGGTACCGAAGCCAGCTCTGCTGACGTAGTAATCCCAGTCTCCAGAGCGCCAACATTTCAGCCGCCCCCTCCACGATATCATAGCAATCAGCACCACCCTCCTCTCCGCTCCCTTTAGCCTTCCATCTCATGCAACCCACTTTCTCCGCTGCCATACCGTCCCCCCCCCCCTCTCTCCCCCCTCTCTCCCCCACCCAACCCCCAGTCTCAGTCCCCAGTGTCAAGCTCCAGATCCAGCTGCACCCCGTTGCTGACGCCGTAGTCTTCTAACGTCAAGGCGTCTTTGAAGGGCCGCTCGCCTTGCCGCTTGAGCATGATCTCGTGCGGTTCGCGGCCGATGCGGGCGGCGACTTGGCCTTTGAATAGTTCTGTGGGGGGTTTTAGGGGAGGGGTGAGAGGGTTGTGGGGGTGAAATTGTTGCGAGGGAGGAAGGAAGAAAGGGTGGGGTGGTTGGCGGAGGGGTGGTCAGGAGGGGAAAGTGGTAAAAGGGAACAGGGAGGGTGCATATCTCAGAGAGAAAGGGAGGGAAAATGAGGGAACGAAGGAGAAAAGGACGTACTGATCGGATCACTCGCCAAGCACGGAATCGCCGCCTTGGTGCCCAGCCGATCATTCACATTCACAATAATCATCGGCTCGCTCGTCGGCGCTATCGTCGGTGCGGCTTTCTTCTTCTTCTCTTTCTTAGGCATGTCCGCAGGTCTGTCGTCGCCGTTCGCGGGAGGAGGGGAGCGCGGACGGGGGCGATCACGCTCTCGGTAGCCGCGCTCTAGTCGCCTGTCGTCGTCGCGGTCTTGAGGGCCGTTGCTGGGCTTCTCCTTCCATTTGAAGCCACTTTTGCTGGGTCGTGGTCGGAGCTGGCTGTCGGTGCTTGGGCGGGGGGGGGAGGGGCTGGGTCGTCTGCGGGGTGGAGAGGGGTCGTCGTGTCTTCGGCGTGGGGGGGAGGGGCTGCGTCGACTTCGAGGAGCGTAGCTGTCTCCATTGCTTCGGCGGGGTGGAGAGGGGCTACGTCGGCTTCGGGGAGCATAGCTGTCACCGTTGTTTGGGCGAGGTGGAGAGGGGGTAATTCTTCGCTGGGGAGAGCGGCTGCGAGCGTAGTCGTTTCGTCGGCGTGGGGGGGTTCGTGAATAGGATCGTGGCCGGTAGCGGGGAGGGGTGGAGCTGCGGCGACGGTCGCTTCGGCGCTCTTCTCGGCGGGGTGGGGAGGACCGCGAGCGTGAGTTCGAGCGAGAACGTGATCTTGAACTCGCCATGGCTATTGTACGTTGCTTGTTGGAGGGAGGAAGTCGGCTTCAATAAATCTACCCAATGACGCACCGGGGTGTTCCGGGCCGTCTGGGCGCCACCGCTAAATGTCGAGACATATCAAGGCTAACCCCTTTGGATAGGTCATTGACGATTGGGAGCGTCTGTGAAGGCTGCGGAGGCTGGTTTGACTCTATGCCATCTATCCATCCTCATCTGACCATTCTCAGTCCTTCACCCACAACAGTCTCCTTCACTGTCACGACCTCTCCCCCGCGACAGTCGTTCGCGGCTCACTGCACCCATTGGTTTCTTTTGGGGGTTCGGGCGCTCATTGCTTTGGTGACCCTTGTAGTTCTCGCTTCAAGATACATTGAATCTGAAACTCTCCTTTCCATTTACGTTTCAGAGAAGCTTGATCTTGTCCCTTGGTTATACGTCGGTGCTATCTCGGCAGTGATACTCTTTCTCACATTGAGACGTTTTCATATAGGTGGGTCTTGCTTCTCTGGGCCATTATACTGTACTCGCAGCTCTCCATTTCTTAATTATGCTTATCCCCATTGCAGAAGAGTCTCTTCTCACGTTACGAACGCTCGGCATCCAAACCAGCAGCGTTTCCCCCTATTATCTCCTACCAGCTACTACTCGATTCATTCCGACGTCGCAGATCCGAGACATCTTTGTCCACGAGGCTTTCCGGGGCTTCGAGGTCAGATACTATCTCGCGATTGTTGTGGAAGGAGAGGCAGAGGTAGTCGTGGTGTTTCCGGTGAGCCTTTTCGTCTCTTCATGGTCCTCATTAGCCGTTTCCCATCACGAAACGCAGCTTTCAACCTGTGCCTACTAATGATCGGAATGCCTTCGTTCCATTGCAGACAGTATCAACATTGTTGACGGGCTAACATGCTGTTGGCATTCGTAGAAGCTTTTGCCGGGCAGGGAAATTGTGGAGCAAGTCTGGCGTGGCGCGAGGGAGTGTTTATACGAGCCGAAAAAAGAATGAGCAGTTGAAAGCAACAAAATTATAGGTAATCAGGAAGTGCTTGATCCAGCATTCCAGTATTCATCATTTCATCGCAAGGATCAGAAAATCCCTCGGATCCTCTCGCTGTACTATTCCACCAGCGCATAGCGCAATGGCCGCTCCCAGCTCTGACCGGCCCAGCTTCGACGCCATCTACAAAAGACTCTTATCCTTTCCAAATCCCGTGCTCCCACCACCAAAAGTCCACGACCCATCACTCACGCACCAAATATCATCACTGTCCCTACATCCAGTCCTCGAGACAGCCCTCCACCTCCTCAACAGCGACCTACCCTCTGCGCACTTCCTCGTCCGCCACATGCAAGCCGCACCCGCCTACGAAAGCATGTACCTCCACGGTATCCTGCACAGGATCGAAGGCGACTACGACAACGCTCGGGCCTGGTACGGCAATGTGAAAGACAGCGAAGTCTTCCAAGCTGCTTGGTCTGCAGGCGAAGAAGCCGCAAGGGGCTTCCTTGACCAAGTCGAAGCGCTGAGGAAAAAGCGGAAAGGGGATCTCGCTGAGCTGGAGAAGGAGAGTATGAGGGAGATCCAGAGCGTGGTTGATTTCTGCAAGAAGAAGTTTGGGGAGGGGGAAGTTCGGGATGCTAGTGGGATTTGGGTGCAGCCTAATAAGGAGCATAACGATATGGCTCAGGCTATGATTATTGGTGGGGAGGGGTGGCGACAATTCTGAGAGATCAAGTCGTCTATTGCGCTCACTCCATCTCAAGATTCTTCGAGTCGAAGCCGTCCGTCAGCAGGACGAGTATGCATCCATTGACACGAGTATCAGGAATTGCCTGTAAGGCCGCAGCCTTCGAATTGGAGACTTGGTGTTTGGATGAAAGCTCTAAATAGAGCCAGTAATATTTCGGAGAATGGACAGAGTCTAGAGGCATACGTTCGAGAAAGACGTTGGTGATGTTGAACCGCAAACAGAATCTAGGTCTGGAAATATGCTGCTTATACGCAGGATGTTATCAATCTTCAAGCATTGGCAGTATCTGAAGTCGCAGAGGCCGGGTATCTCGATCTCAAAACTATTAAAGACAATCAAGATCCATCACTATCATCAACCTTCAACCGAGTCCCAGTTCCAGCACTTGGTCCCAGATCCTCTATCTCCCTTCCTCACTCCAATCCCACCCAGCAAGCCCCCTCGCCCTCCTCCCCCCAGCCCCACACTATCCCCCTCCCATCTCCACATCCCCCTCACCCCCGTCTCCTCTTCCTCCCCCATTAACCTCTAGCCCACCCCCATCAACCCCTCCCCCCTCCCCCCCTCCATCCACCCCCCCTCCTTCCCCATCGACCCCCACCCCTCCACCCAGCACCCCTTCCACAACCCCCAAAATCTCCCCCTGCGCTTCCTCTCCAAACCGCCCCTCACACTCCTCCACAATCACATTCAGAACGCTCAGCTCCCCGGGTCTTAGATTAATAACCGTCAGAACCTCCGCTTTCGTGAGCCCGTATTTTTTCTTTAATATGCTGATGAGGGAGGCGATTTTCTGGGGCGTGTAGTGTAAGGGGGAGGCGTAGGGGGGGAGAGAATTGGGGGAGGAGGGGAGGGGAGAGAGGTAGGTTTGTAGCTGGGGGGGGGATATCGTTAGCTTTT